>Ga0181537_10000699_pt1 | contig 31177 bp, 24 predicted proteins | sample PEATcosm2014_Bin_39_FD_119765 | JGI IMG/M metagenome (GOLD analysis project Ga0181537, IMG submission 119765) | Peatland microbial communities from MTU Mesocosm Facility, Houghton, MI, USA - PEATcosm2014_Bin23_10_metaG | ecosystem: Environmental > Terrestrial > Soil > Wetlands > Peat | place... | reverse complement strand
GCGGGGACTGGCGAGTTCAGGAACGGGTCACTCCGTACCGGTGCGCCAGGGCGAACCGCGAATCGACGCAGTCACCCCCAGGCGGATGGACCGCCTGTGGGTGATGTAGGCCGCGAATTCCAAAAGACGCTCAAAGGCGGCATCCTGGCCTCGGGGCTGTCGGTCTCAGACCTGGTGTCGACCGCCTGGGCTTCGGCATCGACGTTCCGCGGCTCGGACAAGCGTGGCGGGGCGAACGGGGCTCGGATCCGGTTAGCGCCCCAGAAGGACTGGGCGGTGAATGAGCCTGCCAAATTGACCCGGGTGCTAGAGGCCCTGGAGGGGATTCGGGCGGGATTTAACGCGCGCCAAACCGCCAGCAAGCAGATTTCACTCGCTGACGTGATTGTGCTCGGCGGCTGCGCCGCGGTCGAAGAAGCTGCCCGAAGTGCGGGCCACGCGGTCACGGTGCCGTTCACGCCGGGACGCACCGATGCCACTCAGGAGCAGACGGACATCGACTCTTTTGCGGTTCTTGAGCCGGTCGCGGACGGTTTCCGCAACTTCACCAGCACGAAGATGCGCACTTCAGCCGAGGAGATGCTGCTCGACAAGGCGCAACTGCTGACGCTGACCGCGCCGGAAATGACTGTGCTGGTGGGTGGCATGCGCGTGCTCGATACCAACGTAGGAAAAGCCACGCACGGCGTATTCACGCAGAAGCCGGAAACGTTGACCAATGACTTCTTTGTGAATCTTCTGGACATGCGCACGTCATGGAAGGCTACATCGGAGGCCAGGGATGTATTCGAAGCCCGCGATGCCAAGACCGGCAAGCTCGAGTGGACAGGATCACGCGTCGATCTGGTAATCGGCTCGAATTCACAACTCAGGGCGCTTGCCGAGGTCTACGGCAGCTCCGACGCGCTCGAGAAATTCATCGAGGACTTCACTGCCGCCTGGGGCAAAGTAATGAACCTGGATCGCTACGATATCTCCAGATAGGCCCGAGTCACCCGCGCTGCACCCCTGGACCCAGCACAGTCGGGTTAGGTCGGGCCTTTGGCGACGTGGGTAGAGGGCTCGCAACTGCGGTCAGGCAGTCCTTCAGGGCGGAGGCCTGGCTCCCTTGCCTCCGAAACGACCGGGCCGCCCGAAAACAGGGCGGCCCGGTCGTTTCATCAGCAACTGAACTTCATGCGCCGCGAGATCAGAACCTCACGCGGAAGCCGATCATGCCGGTCGTTTGCGACTGGCTCCCCGAGGTTCCAACGGTGGTGCCGGGGAAACCGCTGGCCAGACCGTCCGTGACTTCGGAGTAGTTCACACCCAGATACGCATCGTAGTGCTTGTTCCAGGCGTAGTCGGCCACCGCGGAAGCTTCGTAGAAGTCGCCCGCGCACAGCAGTCCGGCATCAGCGCAACCGATGCCCTGGGTGCCCGTGGTACCCAGCCCGATCGTCCAGCTGTTCTGACTTACATGATACAGCGCGGCCGTGTAGCTCCAGCCCGTGTGCATCGCATATTTCGCGCCTACCCATTCCATGTTGTAGACCGCCGAATTATCGATGTTGATGCCCACGCTGATCGGGTAGGAGCCTTGCGCCTCACCGGTCGTGTACGGGCCATGCGCCTTAGTGATGTGGGAGTAACCCGCATACACCGTGAGCTTGTCGGCGGCTGATGGGGGGCCACCGTTGGCAAAATCAAAGGTGTACTTGCCCATCACGTTGTAGGAGGTGTCATCGGAGATGTACGCCGCGAGGCCCGGCGACGGCACCGGATTGATCCCGCCATCGTCGAAGGAGCTTCTCAGGTTAACGACGCTGTTCTCATTCTCATATACGGCATCGAGCGACAGCCCGCCAAAGGTGCCGCCGAGGTTGGCGCCGAAGGCGCTGCCGAGCGTACCGGTGTCATAGCCGCCGCCGGTGTACAGGACGCTGAAGTGAACCGGTCCCGAGGCATAGGTGTACTTGAACGAGTTGTCCCAGCGCGCCCCTTCGGTGCTGCCGCCGCCTCCGTTGAAGCCCGAGTAGCCCAGGAACGAGAACGCATACGAGAGCCCCTGTGGATCGTAGGCAGCCAGGGTGGTCAATTCCAGCGAGTTCTGGCGACCGATGGTCAGAGTACCCAGCATCTTGTTGCTGATACCGCCCATCAGGACCGAATTGAAAGCCTGTCCGCAGCGGCTGCTGTCAGCGTTGGCGGTCTGTTTCCCCTGCGCGTTCGGACCGTTGTCCGCGAGACTCGCGCACGCGTCAGTCAGATGCCCTGAGAGTGGGTTAAATCCAGTTTCGGCCTGAGCAACGAATGTCCAGTCGGTGGCAATCGGCTCGCTCACCCGGATCCCGATCTTGGATTGCTCGAGTCCGCTTTCCGCCGCACTCGATACCGAGCCCGCAAAATTGCGGGTGGTGGTGAATGCCTGGTACTCAAGGCCGCCAGGCAGCGTGCTGCTTAAGGGAACGCCGCTACTTTGATAGGCGTAGCCGACATCGACAGTTCCGTAAACGGTAACGCCCGCAAGTGACAGGCTGTCGGGAATCGGATCCTTCGTCTGTGCCTGCGCGGTGGCGCACACCATCGCCAGGCCAACAGCCGCCCCGGTCAAATAACTGGATCTGTTCATATTGTCTCACTCCGTAAAAATTATTATCGCGTGCCGATCTCAAGGAGCCGATGCCGGCTCGTGGCGCAAACGCATCGCGGAAACTCTGTAGTGATCAGAAACCTGCTTGCCTGTTGCCCATAAATGAATTGACGCCTGATCGCGGATCGCTGCGTTGGCACGGGCCCACCCATAACACCCACTTCTGATTTGATTCACACACGGCCGCCGCACTTCCCTGCGCCTGCCGCATTGATTTGCCGCGGCACAACGAGTGCCAAGTTGCCGAAGATCGCCCCCGCATTCGTTTTTCCTGGCCCCGTACCCTCTAGGGTGCGGATATGTCAGGTTTATGGCCCCATCCCCCGAAAATGCCGGCAGATCGTGAGCCGGCGGGCGGCGGCCCGACATACGCCTTTAGTATTAACTGTCACAATTCTGAGTGTTTTATCGACTAAGGTCGTAGCCTAATTTCACTGCTCCACGCACATGTGTTGCGATTACGCAACGCTGGGCTGAGCCAATCATCCTGAATGACGGGGCTGGCGTTGGAAGCCTATCGACCCTGTGAGCTCAGAGGCTGGTCTTCAGTCCTCTACAGCTGCAGCGGCGTCCAGCGTACAAACCGGACATACCCGCATCGACATTAAGCACCAGCGGGCACAGCGGCTTTGGATTTTGTACTCTTGGCGGACGATGAAACCAGCGAGTGTCGCCGCGGCCAAGGTAACCGCCAGTCCTGAACTGCTGACTGTTGAGTGGGCTGACGGCACCGCCAGTCAGTTTGCGAGCGTCTGGCTGCGGGACAATCTGCCCGAGGATCGCGACAGTCATAACCGCCAACGACTGATCGATGTCGCCGATTTGCCCCCTGAGCCGCGCATTCGCGACGCGACGCTGTGGCAATCAGAGGTCCGTGTCCTCTGGCAGCAGGAGGAGCGGCACTCGAAGTTCTCACTCGCCTGGCTTCGTCAGCACCGGGACAGCAGCGTCGAGAGTCGGGGGCCCACTGCGCGAACCTGGTTCGAGGGGGCATCACTCAATGCGCGCGTTGATTTTGCCTGGCGCTCCTTGTCAGTCATCCGGGCGGATGCTCGCGAGCGCCTCCGCTGGTTGCAGCGCCTCCTGGAGGATGGCATCGCATTTCTGAGCGATGTCCCGCCAGTTGAGGACGCTATCCTGGAGGCTATGGGATTGATAGGACGTGTAGCCGAAACCAACTATGGCCAGGTGTTTGACGTCCGCGCGGTGCCCCAGCCGGAGAACCTCGCATACACTGATCTGGGTCTGGGGCTGCATACAGACAATCCCTACCGTGAACCGGTCCCGGGATTTCAGGCGCTGCATATGCTTATCGCAGCACCGGACGGCGGCGAGAGCCTGTTTGCCGACGGCTTTGCGCTGGCAGAGCAGCTGCGTCAAACCGCGCCGGCGTCCTTTGACATACTCACGCAAACGCCAGTGCCATTTCACTATCGCTCCAAGACGGCCGATCTGTATGCGGAGCGGCCTTTGATTCAGTTGAGCTGCGACGGTGTCGTTTCGGCCGTGCATTACAACAACCGCTCCATTGCCCCTGTTCGTCTGCCGGCACGGGAGTGTTCTGCTTTCTATGCCGCCTATCGACGTTTTGCCGAATTGCTGCGTGAGCCGCGATTCCAGGCGGTCACGGCGATGAGAGCAGGGGACCTGGTGCTGTTTGACAATCAGCGCATTCTGCACGGGCGCAAAGCCTTCATTTCGGCCAACCACCCGCGCCACCTGCGCGGCTGCTATCTGACGCGTGACAGCATCTACAGCACCGCGGCGCTGTTGCAACAGCAAGTGGCACAGGAAGAGCACGCATGATCGCCGAAGAGATTCTGGCGATCTACGCAGAACAGGGTGCGGGCGCGTACCTGGGCGAACCCGTGAGCGTGAACGAACATGCGCTGCAGTCGGCCTACTTTGCGGAGGCCGCCGGCGCCTCGGAGACGCTGGTGCTGGCCGCATTGCTGCACGATATCGGTCATCTGATCGAGCTCGCGCCTGATGATATTGGTGAGTGGCAGAGCGACGCCCGGCATGAGATCAGCGGCAGTCGCTGGCTGGCGCAGCGCTTTGGGCCCGAGGTGTCTGAGCCGGTGCGCCTGCATGTCCCTGCAAAACGCTACCTGTGTGCAACGGAACCTGCGTACGCCAAGGCGCTGAGTCCGGCTTCGGTCGTCACGCTCAAGCTCCAGGGTGGTCCGATGTCACCCGCTGAGACGACGGCATTTGAGGCCGAGCCCTACTGGCGCGAGGCGTTGCTTCTGCGGCGCTGTGACGAGCAGGGCAAGGTCCAGGGATTACGTACGCCCGATTTCGATCACTACCGGCCGCTGATAGAGCGATGGGCCGCGCCAGCGGCGCACGCTGGCCGCTAGCTGCGATCGAACACAGACCTCAAAGGCACTCCGAAACGGCCGCCGCCCGGCCAGAATAGCGCCGACCCTGTGTCTGATGGCAGCGGAGGGTCCGCGCCTGCTGATGCGGCTCGGTCCGGGCCTCAGCCCGCAGCGGCGACCTTTCCAGCCTGCGCGATGACCTCATCGGCCACGGACCGGGGCACCGGGTCGTAGTGCGAGAACTCCATCGTGTACGAGGCTCTGCCGCTGGTCATGCCGCGCAGGTGCCCGATGTATCCAAACATCTCGGACAGAGGCACCTTGGCCACAACAGCTACGTTCGTGCCGCGCTCGAGCTGCTCTTCGATAGAGCCGCGGCGGCGATTCAGATCGCCGATCACATCGCCCAGGTAGTCGCCCGGGGTCACGGTCTCAACCCGCATCACCGGCTCGAGCAGGATCGGTGAAGCTTTGCGGATCGCCTCGCGGAAGCAGGCCTTGGCGGCGATTTCGAACGTCAGAGCGTTCGAGTCGACGTCGTGATAACTGCCATCCGTAAGTGTCGCGCGGAAGTCCACCGTGGGGTAGTGGCACAGAACCCCATCTTCCTTTTGGATCTTCAGGCCCTTTTCTACTGCAGGCACGAACTCGCGCGGGACCGAACCACCGGTCGTATCGTCGACGAACTCAAAGCCGGTGCCACGTGGCAGAGGCTCGAAGATAATCCAGACTTCGGCGAACTGGCCCGAACCGCCGGTCTGCTTCTTGTGCGTGTAGTGTTCTTCGATCTTCTTGGTCAGGGTCTCGCGATAGGCAACCTGCGGCTCGCCCATAGTGCCCTCGACGCCAAATTCCGTGCGCATGCGATCGAGCGTGACTTCCAGGTGCAGTTCACCCATGCCACGCAGAATCGTCTGGTTGGTCTCTGGATCGGTCTCAAGGTGCAGCGAGGGATCGGCGCGCACCATCTTGCCGAGTGCGGCGCTGAATTTCTCCTGCTCGCCCTTGAGCTTGGCCTTCACCGATACGCTGATGACTGGTTCCGGAAAGCGCATTCGCTCGAGCACCACAGGGTTGGCCGAGTCGCTCAAGGTGTCGCCTGTTTCAGTATCGGCCAGCGATACCAGCGCCACGATGTCGCCGGCACGAGCCTCCTCGACGGGGTTCGAGTCCTTGGCGAACATCTCGACCATGCGACCGATTTTCTCGCGCTTGCCGCGCGTCGTGTTGAGTACCGAGGCGCCCTTGGTAAGCACGCCGGAGTAGACGCGGATGAACGTCAGAGCGCCATAGACATCGTTGATGACCTTGAAGGCCAGCGCCGAGAACGGCTCGTCGTCCGAACAGATGCGCTCGCCAATCGGATCGCCGTCGGCGTCGACGGTCTTGATCGAGGCTACGTCGGTCGGCGCGGGCAGATAGTCGACGACCGCGTCGAGGACCTGCTGCACGCCCTTGTTCTTGTACGAGGAGCCGCACAGGACCGGCGTGAACGCCGAGGTCAGGGTGCCCTTGCGCAGGCAGGCGCGCAGGGTTTCAGCCGAGGGCATGGAACCATCGGTCAGATGCGCTTCCAGCGCCGCATCATCCATCTCGAGGCAGGTGTCGACCAGCTCGGTGCGGTAGTGGGGCACCTTGTCCAGCAGCTGCCGGTCACTGGGCACGGTGATGTGTAAGCGATCGGCCAGATCCGGCGTGACGTCCAGCTCCTGCCACTCGGCATCCTTATCGTCCGAATCCCACACCAGCGCTTTCATCGTGACCAGATCGACCATGCCCTTGAAATTGTCTTCGGAGCCGATCGGGATCTGTACCGGTAGTGGACGGGCGCCGAGGCGCTTCTTGATCATGTCCACGCAGCGCACGAAATTTGCGCCGCTGCGATCCATCTTGTTGACGTAGCACAGGCGCGGTACGTCATAGTTGTCCGCCAGACGCCAGTTGGTCTCCGACTGCGGCTCGACGCCGGCCACACCGTCGAACACCACCACGGCACCGTCGAGCACACGCAGGGAACGGTTCACCTCGATGGTGAAATCGACGTGGCCCGGGGTGTCGATGAGGTTGATTTTCTTGTCACGCCAGAAAGCCGAGACCGCAGCGCTCTGGATCGTGATACCGCGCTTCTGCTCCTGCTCGAGGTAGTCGGTCGTGGTCGAAGTCTTCAGATCCTTCGTATCGTGGATATCGATGATCGTGTGCTTGCGCCCCGTGTAATAAAGGATGCGCTCCGTCGTCGTCGTTTTGCCGGCGTCGACATGGGCAATGATGCCGATGTTGCGGATATCGGCTAGGGGGATCGTGCGGGCCATAATTAAGAGTTCCGTGACGGTGTCGAGTCTGATGAAAGTGGATCGCCAACAAAACAGTGGCGCCGTCAAACTCCTAATAAAATCAGTGAGTTATCTGGCGCCAGCTTGACCGGTCGGCGGGTCGGCCGATCAGTGGGCGCGGAGTTTGACACAGCACCGTGGACGCTGACAAAAAAACATGAAAGTTCTGCCCTGATTTGCGACTTATGGCATCACCGAGAGTGCCTTGGTTGGTACTCGCCAGCCCACCGGGCCGGGATGCGAAAGGCACGGGCCCAGAGTCGGTCCGAGACTCTCTTTTAGCTGGCGCCCGGTCGGGCCTCTGGGCGCCAGGCTTGTGCCGGCGGGCGCAGTGGCGGGAGGTGCGTACAGCCAGACACGCGTCGCTGCTGCTCAACCGTGAGATCGCGACCTTATACGTTCGTATAGGAGGTAGCGCTGCCGCTGTGTCAGGCTGAAGACAGTAAAGTCCGGCGTGCGGCTGAAAGGCAACGCCAGTCGACACTAATATGTTGTTTTATATGGTGTTAGTTCGCACCCGATGCCATCGCAGAGTCGGTCGTTGCGGCTCCCGGGACCTTAGGGCACACTCTATTTATCGTTAAATAGCCATATAGAGCTGGAGTCGGCCGAAATGAACGCGCGCATGGGCCTCGGTCGCGATTCCCCGCAGGCAGCCGACCAGATCGACCGCTCCCTGGCTTCGGCCTGCGCTGATTTGAAGCCGGGCCATGCCTTGCCCCGGCCCTTTTACACCGACCCGCTGATATTCGAGCGCGATCTGCAGCGCATGCTGCTGCGCCACTGGTTCTGCGCGGGGCACGTCAGCAGCATTCCCCACTCTGGGGACTTCTTCCTCATCGAGCTGGGCCCGGAGTCTGTGATTCTTTGTCGCGATCGCGACGGGGCTGTGCACGCACTCCTCAACGTTTGTCGTCATCGCGGATCGCGGGTGTGCATCGCACGGTCGGGCAGTGCCGTGGGCGGTGGCTTTACCTGTCCCTATCATGCGTGGTCCTACGGCCTGGACGGGCATCTGCGTGCCGCGCGCGAAATGCCCGACTCCTTCAAGCGCGAGCAAGCCGGACTCAAGCGACTGTCGGTCAGCGTGCTTGAGGGACTCATCTTTGTCAGTTTTGCCCACGATCCGCCGGCGCTCGATGACGCTGCTGCGGCTCTGGCTGCAACCGCCGGCGCGCATGGCTGGGCCCATGCCAAGGTTGCGCATCGGGCCTCGTTCGAGATCAAGGCGAATTGGAAGCTTGCGGTGGAAAACTACATGGAGTGCTACCACTGCCAGCCCTCCCACCCGGAGTTCGCGCGACGCCATGTGTACTCACGGCCCGGATCGCAAAGTGCCGGTCTCGAGGCCCGGGCGCGTGCACGCAGCGAGGCGCTGGGCATCCATATATCCGATGTGAATAGCTATGGCTTGCGTGCCCGGCCGGGCCAGGAGTCGGCGGCGGTGATGCGCAGTGCTCTGTTCGCGGGCCATGCCACGGCCTCGCCGGACGGACTGCCGCTGGCCCCACTGATGGGAAAATTCCCCACCTACGATGGCTGCTCAACTTACTTTGATATTGGCCCGCTGAGCGATTTCTTGGCCTATCCGGACCATGGTCTGATGTATCGCTTCATCCCGCGTTCAGTCCAACGCACCGAGATGGAGGTACTGTGGCTGGTCGACGGCAATGCAATCGAGGGTCGCGACTATTCGCTCGAGCGCCTCACCTGGCTCTGGCAGGTGACGAGCGTCGAGGACAAGCAGATCATCGAGCGCAACCAGGAAGGTGTGAATTCGCACTTCTATGAACCGGGGCCATACTCACTGCAAGAGGAGTATGCGAATCGCTTCGTCGAGTGGTACCTCGCGGACATCGGTGCCACCGCTGCGCCGCGGGCAAGCACCTGAAGAAGAATGGCAAGAGTCCTGCTCCAGTGCTTGTCGCCGGCCCTCGCGGCCTATCCAGAAACCTTCAAGTCGGCGCCGCGAGCCTCTGGGCCAAATGCCGTGCAGATAAACAGCACGACAGCGACAATTGCCACAGTAATGGCAAGCGCCAGGCCAAGGTTACCCTCGTGCGTATCCGCAAAGGCAGACTGCACGACGCTGAGCTTGGACACGGCCAAATTGCCGAGCTGATAAGCCAGGCCCGGAAGGATCGCGCGCACCGCGGGGGGCGAGAGTTCATTCAGGTGCGCGGGTACAACGCCCCAGGCACCTTGAACCATGAACTGCATCAGGAATGCGCCGATAGCGAACATCACTGCGGTGGTTGAGAAAGCCCATAGATATATCATCGGGATTGCCAAGGCGGCCGCAAGCATGATGGCGCGCTTGCGCCCCAGGCGCTCCGACAGCGAGCCAAATAATATCCCGCCGAGCAGCGCGCCGAAATTCATCGTTATAAGAATGGGCTGCCTAACGCTATTTGAGAAACCATGCTGCTTTTCCAGGAACGCTGGATAAAGATCCTGGGTGCCATGAGAGAGCGCGTTAAAGCACGCCATCAGTACGACCAGAAAAATGAGCGTGGGTAGATTTTTTATGGCCGCATTCCAAATGGTAGCCGCCGATGCTCTTTTCGGTGCGGCGCCCGCCAGCCAAGCTGGGGACTCATGAACGCCCATGCGGATGAAAATGACCAATAGTGCCGGCGCTGCACCGATAATGAACATGCCGCGCCAGCCCACACGGTCGAGGGCGAAGAACGCCACCAGGGAGGCCAGCAAATATCCAATCGCATAGCCCTCCTGCAGCATGCCCGAGAAAAAGCCGCGACGCTTTGCCGGCAGTGTCTCCAGCGCGAGCGCTGCGCCGACACCCCATTCGCCGCCCATGGCGAGTCCAAATACAGCGCGCAACACCAGGAGCGTGGCAAGACTGGGTGCGAAGGCGCTTGCCAGCTCAACTAGTGAATAGCTCAGGATATTGAGCATCAGAATGGGGCGTCTGCCGAACTTTTCAGCCAGCCAACCGAATAGCAGTGCGCCAACCGGTCGGAACGCCAGCGTGAGAAATACGCCCTCCGCAACCGCCGTTACAGTTGCGTGAAACTCCTTGCTTATTGAGGTTATACAGATCGTATAAATGAAAAAGTCGAAGGCATCCAGGGACCAGCCGGAGAGGGAAGCAAAGAAAGCCCGGCGCTGCTGGCTCGTCAGTTCAGTGAATGCTTTGAACATACTGGATGTGCTCCCCAGTTGAATGTGGGCGAAGATTAGCACGGCGCGACAGGCGTGTTTGGTCTTCACCGTGCCGGCAGCGGGATTTGCCCGAGCCGTGCTTCTACGACTTTCGTATGGCTACAATGATGACATACTGCAACGCCAGATGAATCCGCCGGTGCGCCCAGGTCCGCGGCGCTCAGCGAGCGGCGCGCCTGGCAAACCGGCAGCTAAAGGGCGCGTGTGCTGCCCGCCGGCCTCGAGGCAATCGCTAGGCGGGCTATGCGCGCATGGTGTTGATTGATCCGCGGAGGCGGGTGTAAGTCACATGAGACGATCTGCTTCGGCCGAAATCTCGATGGCGGTGGCGGTCTGTGCCGCAGTGGTCTGCACCCGATTGCCGGGTGCCGAACCCGGCATTGCCAGTACCCCTCCGGGCTCGGCCGACAATTCCGTCCAGATCGCTGATCTGATGCTGCGCAGCGCCCCCGGTCCTGTCCGTGATCGCCCGGGCTGGCGACCCCCACAACTGATTCTGATTGCTGCGGAGCTGCGTGATCAGTTGCCGGCATTGCGGCGAATCGCTCCCGATGTGCGTTTTCTGGAAGTTGATGCGCACACGCCGCTGGCGGCGGTTGCCGATGCCGATGCGGCGCTTGGTCTGTGTGAGCCCAGGCTCATACAAGCGGCCCCGCATCTGCAGTGGATCCAGTGGATGGCTGCCGGCGTTGAATATTGCGTGGCTCAACCCGTGATTCAGCAGCGCCAGCCGCTGGTTACCAATCTGCAGCGGGCGGCGGCCTCAAGCATGGCGGAGCATGTCCTGGGCCTGATGCTGATGCTCAATCGCCATCTCGATTTCTATTACCGCCTGCAGCAGCACCATCATTGGGCAGTGGATTCGGATACCGTTCCCCAGGTTGCGGACCTCAAAGAGGAAACGGTACTGGTCGTCGGGCTGGGTGGCATTGGCAGCGAAGTGGCGCGCCGAGCCTCCGCCTTTGGCATGCGCGTGGTTGCCACCCGTGCCAGCGATGCTGGTGCGCCCGACTATGTCAGCTACGTTGGCACGCCCGAGGAGCTTCCCAAGCTGGCAGTCGATGCTGATTTTGTCGTCAACTGCACGCCGCTGACGCCGAAGACCCAGGGCATATTCAACAAGGAGTTGTTCGCGCTGATGAAGCCCACGGCCTATTTTATCAACGTGGGCCGCGGTGGCAGTGTCGTGACCGCTGATCTTATTGCCGCGATCAAAGCCGGGCGTATCGCCGGTGCCGGACTGGATGTGACTGACCCGGAACCACTTCCGGCCTCGAGCGAGCTGTGGCGTCTGCCCAATGTTCTGATTACCCCGCACATTTCAGGAGAGTCCGCAGTCACGGTCAGTCTGCGCAACGCCGTGCTGATGGAGAATCTGCGCCGCTACGTGGCCGGGGAGCCCATGGTGTCGGTAGTTGACCTGCAGCGCGGCTATTAAGGGGCCGGCATCCGCAGTCCCCAGCTCGTGCGCAGCTGCCCGAACCTGAGCCTGCCAGTAGCCTCGAAAATTAGTTCATAATTTAAGGCCCATGCTTCCGAGTCAGCAAGGTAGCCCTCCATGACCCAGCGTTACTGGCACACCAGCCCCGTAGTATTGGTTGTACTCGCAATGCTGATGCCGGCAGCACACGCCAGCGAGCTCGCGCAGACTCCCATCTGGAGCGGCATCACGGACGTCGCCTCCTTCGATGCGGCCGTGGACGCGCACCTGGCTGCGGCGCAGCAGGCAATTGAGCAGCTGCTGTCGGTCAAGGCTCCGCGCAGCGTACGGAACACGCTGGTACCGTTCGATGTGGCCAATCGCGAATTTGATACTGCCGAGGGTATGGCGGGTCTGGCCGAGAACCTGCATCCGGATGCGCTGTTTCGTGATCATGCCACTGCGGCACACCGCAAGATCAACGCCGCCGTAACCGACATGAGCCTGAACCAGCAGGTCTACCAGGCACTCGCTCACACCGACCTCACCAAGGCTGATGCAGCAACGCGTTATTACATCAAGCGCCAGATGCTCCAGTTCCGGCTGGCCGGCGTCAACAAACCGCAGGCAGTTCGCGACCAGCTCAAGCAGCTCAACGATGCGCTGACGGAGGCGAGTTCGAAGTTCGCACGAAATATTGCCGAGGACAAGAGCAGCGTCGAGGTTGCAAGCGCGGCGGATCTTGCCGGTCTGCCGCAGGATTTTATTGATCGCCATCCGCCCGCTGCGGACGGCAAGATTCTGCTGACGACAACCTACCCCGACGCGCTGCCGGTATTGCACTACGCCCAGGTCGCTGCGCTTAGAAAGCAGATGTATGAGACATTCAGCAATCGCGCCTACCCGGGCAACAGCGCCGTGCTGATGGACATGATGCGCATCCGCTACCAGATAGCGCAGCTGCTGGGTTTCGCCTCGTGGGCCGACTACAAGGCCGCAGACCGCATGATTGGCAGTGCTGCGAACATCAGCAAGTTCATTGATGAACTCAGTGCCGCGGCACTCCCTCTGGCCGAGAAGGACTACGCCATGCTGGTCGCCGAGGCGCGCAAGGCCGATCCGAGCGTGACGCGCCTGGAAGCGGCTGACACTTATTATATTGAGGAGCAGGTCAGGCGCTCCCAGTACCAGTTTGATTCTGGGTCACTTCGTCCCTATCTGCCCTACCCGGAAGTGAAGCAGGGTGTGATGAAGACAGCGGCCAGGCTCTTCCACGTTGAATTCCGGCAGCAGCACGACGTACCGCTCTGGGATCCGTCGGTGGAGGCCTGGGAAGTCCTCGATGGCGGCAAACTGATCGGGCGCTTCTACCTTGACATGCATCCACGCGCCGGCAAGTACTCGCATGCCGCGGAGCACCCGTTGCGCGATGGGGTACGCGGCCAGCAGCTGCCCGAGACTGTTCTGATGTGCAATTTTCCCGAACCCACCGCGACCGATCCAGGTCTGATGGAGTTCGAGGATGCCGTCACCTTTTTCCATGAGTTCGGTCACCTGATGCACCACATTCTTGCCGGGCAGCAGCGCTGGGCCGGCATCAGCGGTATTTCAATGGAATCAGATTTTGGAGAGGCACCCTCGCAGATGCTGGAGCGCTGGATGCGCAGTCCGCAGGTGCTGCAGTCCTTTGCGCGCCACTACCAGACTGGTGAAGTACTGCCGACCGAGTTGATTGCGCGCATGAACCGGGCGGACGCCTTTGGTCGGGCCAGGTTCGTCAGCGGGCAGGTGACGTTTTCGGCCATTGCCCTCGACTACAACAACGGTCCGCCGGAGGCAATCGATCTCGATGCAATCTGGGCGCGCGATCAACAGCGTTACTACCCGGTTGCGTTCGATCCTGCGACGCATCCGTACGATGCCTTCAATCACCTCGGGATGAACAGCTACTCTTCGGGCTACTACACCTACATGTACGATCTGGTCATTGCCGCAGACTTCTTTGAACAGTTCAACGCCCAGGACATGCTCGCGGGTGATACGCCGATGCGCTATCGGCGCACCGTGCTTGAGCCGGGTGGCTCGATGTCGGCCAACGATCTGGTGCGCCACTTCCTGGGAAGGCCGCAGTCCATGGATGCAATCAAGCGCTGGATGGGCGAGGAATTTGCGGCCGCACCGGCGCCCTGAAGGGACAGGAACTGGCGGCGCTATAGTGTGAACGCGCTATAGACTGTCGCCAGTGCGAAAGTGAATATGGCGCAGAAGAAATAGGCACTGGCCAGTACCGCGAATTTCAGGGCTGTTCGGAGCCGGCTCTGCGCGTATACCCGGCGCATCGAGCGGTACAGGTACCACACGATGTACAGCCACAAGACAGTGCTCAGCCAGCCCATCACATCATTCGAAGGCACCACCATCTGCAGCCCCAGCAGAATCGAGACACTCACGAAGATGAAGGCATGATTGTGCAGCAGTAGCAGCAGGTGCTCGACGTAAAAGCGCCTGGGGTGCCAGTACAACAATTTCATCAGTGCAGCGATCAGCGGCAGAAAGACAAACATCGCGCGGCCCGCATTGTGGATCATGCGCTCACGCATTTCTTCGCCGTTGTCCGCGGTGATTTTCTGGCATCCGGTGACCATGCGCGCGCGCAGCCATTGCGGCAGGGAGCCGGCTGATATTCTGGTCTCGCAGTTTGAATCGCTGGTCAAGCCAGTCACTTTCGCGTCTACCGCAGTCCAGGTCTTGATCTGGTTACGAAGCAGCGCCTGTTCCTCGGGGTCCTTGGTAGCGGCCAGCTCCTTCTGAAGCTCATCCAGTGAGGCAGCAGTGGCTACGTGCACATTGGCAGGCAGCGCGTCGGTGTGTTTCGTCACCCGCGTGGCCAGCGACACCATCAGGAAGAATACGACACTCAGGACAATGTAGAGCCGGAAGGGTGGCAGGTAGCTGGCGCGCCGGCCCGCGAGGTACTGTTGTGTGAGGAACCCGGGCCGGAACAGCAGCGGCATGAACGTACGCCAGACGCGCGAGTCGGCATGCGTGATGACTTCAGCCGCTTCACCCAGGAACTCGGGCAGTGAATGCACCTGATGCTGGAGGCGCTGTCCGCAGTGGCTGCAGAAATTGCCGGCAACCAGTGCACCGCAGTTGGCACAGGTCGCGGCCGGAGCCTGCGGCACGAGTGCGCGCGAATCACTCGCCTGGGTCAGTTCCGTTCCCGGTATCGACATGTAACCTGCTGTGCTCTGGCTGTGCGGGCATCATAGCTAAACCCGCCCACCCGGTTTGCTTTCAATGCCGCTGCTCAATGCTGTGGCGCCGCTGCCTTGGCGCCGACGCGGCTGATCCAAACGTACAGCGCCAAAATGGATACCACGAAGGCGCCGCCGCCTAGCCATTCCGAGGGCCCGGCAAACGCGGCTCCCACCAGCGCCAGCGGCGCGGGCCTGCCTGAAAAAACAATGACGGCGGCGAGCACGACGCCCATCAGCCCCTCGCCGACCAGCATGCCGGAAGCCAGCAGCACGCCCAGCTGCCGCGTACCCTCGGAGTGCGCCGTGCGCGCCGCACGCCGGTCAAAGATCCAGCCTGCGAGCGCACCGGCTGAGACCATCAGCGTCGTTGAGGTGGGCAGGTAGATACCCAGGCCGACGGCGAGTGGCGAGAGGTGTGCCCGGCTCGTGCGCCGGAGCAGTACATCGAGCAGGATGACTCCAACACCCAATAGCGCACCGGCACCCATCAGCGACCAGTTGAGGCTTCCCCGGATCACGCCTTGCGCCAGTGCCGAGATCAGCGCGGCCTGCGGGGCCGCAAGCGCATGGATCGAAGTGATGCCCGGCGCTCCAGCAAAGCCGAAGGCATGATTGAGCAGATCGAGTACTGGCGGAATGATCACCGCGCCCGCCAGGACGCCGACGATCAGCGCCACCTGCTGGCGCCAGGGCGTGGCGTCCACGAGCTGGCCGGTCTTCAGATCCTGCAGATTATCATTGGAGATGGTGGCCGCCGCGAACACGACGGCGGTGACCAATAGCGCGTAGGCGACCAGTGCCGGCGCAGCGCCATGCGGGAGGCCCGGTTGCAAGAACATCGCCAGCGGTACGGTCGCACCAATCACCACCAGGATGCCCACGCCCGAGAGCGGACTGTTGGAGGATCCGATCAGCCCGGCCATGTAGCCACACACCACGGCGACAAAGAAGCTCATCAGTGCAACAAACACGACACCGCCGATGACCAGCGCCACGCCCTGATGGCCAAGACCGCTCTGCTGGCTGAAACGGGCGAGCAGCCAGCCAATGGGGATCAGACAGCCGAGCGAAATGATCCCGACCAGGCCGATCGGCAAGTCCTGCTCCGTGCGTGGCAGCAGTTCGGCCTGCCCGGCCTTGCGCAGGCGCGAGGCCTGCAGCGCCGCATGCAATCCGGCGGCCACGGGTTTGAGCAGTTTCAGCAGCGTCCAGACCGCCGCGACACCAATCGTGCCGGCACCGACGAATCGCACCTGATGATTCCAGACAGCATCGGCAACGTCCGCGGCGTCGCCGGCCATTGGGTGCAGGGTAGTGAGGTACGGAACCACGATACCCCAGGCAATCAGTGCACCGAAGGCGCTCGCGATACCCACCCACAGTCCGACCAGATGGCCGATGGCAAGGAGCGCGAACGACAGATTGAAATCATAACCGCTGGCGCCGCCGCGGCTTCCGATCCGAAAGTACCGGGCCACATCGCTGGCAAACAGCTGCGTTGCCACCAGTACAAAAAACGCGGCTGAGCTGACGGCGCCAACAACGATGGCGAGCAATCCGGCGTGACTTGCCGCCTGCGCCCCGCTATTGGGCGCACTGTCGCCGTGGGCGCCCACACGCAGCACTTCGGCGCAGGCTACGCCTTCGGGGTAGGGCAGGTCAGACTGTGTCACCAGCGCGCGGCGCAGCGGTACGGTGTACATGACCCCCAGCACGCCACCCGCGGCACATACAAGGAACGTTGTCAGGTAGGGAAAGCCGCTCCACCAGCCGATCATCACCAGCCCGGGCAGTACGAAAATGATCGAGGAGAGCGTACCTGCTGCCGAGGCCACGGTCTGTACGATGTTATTTTCCTGAATCGTAGAGCCCTGAAAGCGCCGCAGGATCGCCATCGAAATCACCGCAGCCGGAATCGAGGTGGCGAAGGTCACTCCGGCCTTGAGGCCGAAGTAGGCGTTGGCGGCCGTGAACAGCAGGGTGATCAGCACGCCGAGAATCAGGCCACGAACGCTCAGTTCCCTGTGCTGCGGGGCCGCGCGCGATAGCTGATTCAAGATGCCGGAGTCTCCCCAAAGTGCGGATCGGCGCGCGCGCCAATCATGCGATAATACCCCGCAAGAACTAGCCGGATGCGGCAATTAAAATCGGGGTTGGTCAGGATGCTGAGTGACCGGGTGGCAAGAATCTACGCCGTGCCGCTGTGCGCGGTGAGCCTGCTGTGCGTGGCGCTCGCCCCAGCGCGCGTGTCGCTGGCAGCAGCGCCGGCCGCTCCTGGCACTGCCCCGGGAAGCTGGAGCGCGCTTGCTCACTGGCCTGATTTCACGACCGGCATGTGGGCTGAGAATTACAAGTTCAACGGCAATCCCAAGCCACCGCTGACCGCCACGGCCCAGGCGCGCCTCGATGCACTGCCCAAGGGGCACGAGTCCGGAGGCATCCAATGCCGTCCACTCGGCATGCCTGGCATGATGATGCCAGGCTATCCGATGGCCTTCTTCTATACGAAGGGTTCGATATTCATCATGTCCGACATGGATGATCTTCTGGTGCGCCATATCTATACCGATGGCCGGCAGCACGAGGATCCGGATCCGTCATGGAATGGACACTCCGTGGGCCACTGGGAAGGCGGCACGCTGGTCATCGACACCGTGGCGATCAAGGCGGACGCGCCGCTGGGCGGACTGCCCTCGGGCGGCACGACCCACATCATCGAGCGCATCCGCCTGACCGGTCCCGATGCGCTTGAATGGCGCCTCAGTATCACTAACACCGATCTGCTCGCGCAGCCCTGGGAATTGACCAAGACCTACGTGCGCCACCGGGACTGGGAGATACAGGAAGCCTCCTGCGTCGAGGGCAACCGCGATGGCACCGATGCGAGCGGCGCGCCGCGCGTTGATCTGACGCCCCCCAAGTAGCGGAGCCCAAGCTCATGCCGATCTCCCCGTTGAAGTTGCGCGTGCCAGTGCTGCGCGCCGCTGCGGCGCTGCTGCTGGCCATGCCGGCGATCCTCCAGGCGCACCATTCGTTCGCGATGTTCGACAAGTCGCACACCGTCACCATTGTCGGAACGATCAAGTCGGTCGAGTGGACCAATCCGCATGTGTGGATCTGGGTCTCGGTGCCGAACGCGCAAGGCGGCATGGACGACTGGGGCCTGGAAAGTGGTGGACCCTCGCAGATGAACCGCATGGGTATCCGGCGCGCGCTGTTCACGCCAGGCGAGAAGATCACCGTGGATGTCTATCCGATGAAGGATGGCCGTGTTGGGGGTCAATTCAGCAAGGGGACACTCGCCAATGGGCAGAAGATCGACATGATGCAGAGCGTGAAAGCCTTCGCTGCCGGCGGCCAGACGGCTGAGGGCGAAGCGACCGGCGGCGATGCCAAGTGAGCAGCAGTCCGGCCGAGCCGGACGCCGGCGCTGGCTGCGGCAGTCCGCGCTGGCAATGCTGGCCTGCGCCTGCGTGGCAACAGCAGCGCACTCGAGACACCGCGACGTGCTAAAGGCGCCGGCCTGGTCGATCGTCCTGCACGGTGGCGCCGGTGTGTCGGAGCGCAAGGACATGTCCCCGGCACGCGAGGCGGCATACCGCGAAGGTTTGCGCGCGGCGCTGGCTGCCGGCTCTGCCGTGCTCAAGGACGGCGGTAGCGCGATCGATGCGGTGCAGGCTGCGATCGAGCTGATGGAAGATAATCCGCTGTTCAACGCGGGCCGTGGCGCTGTCTTTACCGCGCAGGGCCGCAACGAGCTCGATGCGGCGATCATGGCGGGCGACACGCTCAAGGCCGGTGCGGTCGCCGGCGTGACCCGAACCCGTCATCCCATCGCACTGGCGCGCGCAGTCATGGATCACTCCGCGCACGTCATGCTGATAGGCGAGGGCGCCGATGCCTTCGCCGCGACCCAGGGGCTCGAGCAGGTGGATCCGAGTTTCTTTTTCACCGAGGAGCGCTGGCAGCAGCTGGAAGCCGAGCTGCGCCGTGAAGGACAGCCCATTCCGCAGCGACCGGCCGGGGCGCCGGCGCCGCAGCCCGCCCTCAAGCCGGTCGCCGCGCTGACTCCTGCGGATCACCGCTTCGGCACCGTCGGGGTAGTGGCACTGGATCGCGCCGGGCACCTCGCTGCCGGGACCTCAACCGGAGGTCTCACGGCCAAGCGCTGGGGACGGGTCGGTGATTCGCCAATCATTGGTGCCGGCACCTACGCTTCCGATGCCTCGTGCGCGGTCTCGGGAACCGGCACGGGCGAATATTTTATCCGCCTGACCGTGGCGCGGGAGATCTGCGCGCTGGTCCAGTATCGGCACATGCCGTTACAGGCGGCGCTCGACGATGTCATTCATCGCCAGCTTGCCCTTCTCGGCGGTGACGGCGGCGCCATTGCGATGACGCCCGATGGGCAGGTGGCCTGGGGTTTCAACACCAATGGATTGTTCCGCGCGCGTGCAGCCGATGGTCAGGCGCCGCTAATAGCAATCTTCCAGGATGAGCCGTAGCGCTGCGCGCCAGGCTGATCAGACCGGCGTGAATTGCCCGTCCGGCTGCAGCATCGTCAGTACCCCGGAGCGGATGTCGAACATCGTGCCGCTCAGGCGCAGCTTGCCCGATTGCACGCGCTCATCGATCCACGGGAACGTGCGCAGATTGGCCAGCGAGAGCTTGATTGATTCGAGTTCGATAGCGCTCTGCAGATCGCTCGCCCCGCGCGCCAGAACCCGCTGTCGGGCGGGCTCGGCGATGCGCATCCACTGCACCAGGAAGTCTCCACCCGGCTCCTGAGTGCTGTTAAGCAGCGCCTGGATGCCACCGCACATGGCGTGCCCCATCACGATCAGATCCTCGACCTTCAGCACCCGGACCGCGAATTCCAGCGCGGCGCTGGCCGCGTGGAAGGCCGTGTCCGGCTCGTAAGGGGGCACGAGATTGGCGACGTTGCGCAGCACGAACAGCTCGCCGGGCTCGGCGTTGAAGATCATCGCTGGATCCACGCGGCTGTCGCAGCAGGCGACGACCATGGTGCGCGGGGCCTGGCCGCGCGCGGCCAGGCGCTCAAAGGTTGCCCGGCGCTCTGGCCACTGCTGGCCGCGGAAGCGGCGGTAGCCTTCTATGAGTTCCTGCATTTCTGGTTCCGGATCGAGGGGGACAGCGCACTATAACAGGCGCGCGTCAGCGCAAATTCTCCCGAGCATCGGCTTCAGCCGCGCTCGTAGATGGCGTAGATCTTCTCGCACGGCGCGAGCACTTCCCAAACGCCGTTGAACCCGCTCGGCACCAGGAAGGTGCTGCCGGCCTCAAACAGCCACTCGCGCCCGCTCTCAGCGCGCAAGCGTACGCGGCCGCTGAGCAGGTGACACAGCTCCCATTCGGTGTAACGCACGCGCCAGCTGCCGGCGCTCGAGGCCCAGCGGCCGACATGAAAATGCTGCTCGGGATCCGAGTAGGCATTGCAGATCTGCTGCACCGGCGTCCCACTGACTATCCGGTCCGTGGCAGGTGCGGTCGGCTCCGCCGGACCGAGATCGGCAAAATCAATGATATCGGTAGACATGTGCTGGCCTGTCATCGGCGCACCGCGCGCCCTGGTGCGCGCCGGGTGCGCGGTTCGCGAGCTCGCAAGAACTCTAGTGGGGCTCGCCGCCCGGCTTGTTGTCGTCCAGCGGGAACGTCTGCGCGCCCGTGCTGCTGCTGGCTGGTGCTGGCGCAGGCGGCGCTGGTACCGCAGTCGCCGTGGGGGCCACCGCTGCCGGCGCCGGCTGCGAGAGACCTGCAGCAATCGCGGCGATAAAACGCCGCGCGGATTCAGAATTGGTCGTAACCGCACCGCTGAAGATGTCCGCGGCGTTTACGCTGCGCCCGTAGTAGTCCCGGTTTGCATCCCTGTTGAAGGTTATGACCGAGCCATCCAGCGCCAGGCCCGCGAACAGGCCGCGGCTACGGGAGTAGGAATAGATCTCGGCATCGATGCCCGCCAGCGCCTCACCTTGTCGCCCCACCGGTCCCGCGGCTACCGATGCGGTAGCGCCCAGCGTGAACTGGCCGCGTCCAAAGTTATCGAGGCTGCGCTTGGTGGCAAAGATCAGCACGACATCAGTCGACTGGGCGCCGATCTGGAACCCCCAGCTGCCACCGCTCAGCGACACGAATGCCGGGTTGCTGAAGCGGCCATTGGCGTCCCGCGCCGAAATCACGCCCCAGCCATGCCGGCCGCCAAAAATAAAGGCCCCCTTGATGACATCGGGAATGACCGCGATGCCGTAGGCACGATCGAGGAGCCAGGTGGGAACGCCCTGGTCCGGAACGCTGCGCAGTTCAGCCAGCACCGTCGTGGCCTGGATGAGCTTGGCCTCTTCCTCACTGGTCTGTGCCCAGCTCACCGATACTGGCAGCAGCAGTGCGAACAGCAGCGCCGCCCGGAGGCGGAGAGAAATCATCATGGTCATACCCCTGTTTGTCAGCCGCCCGCTTGTGCGGAGCAGCGCTCAACTATGCCGGATGCGGATATTCCGTCAATACCACGCGGAAATAAAGAACTCCACTACATTGGCAGTGAGCACGTACAAAGGTTCCTGCCCCGGGGTCGGCGCGGACACCAGATCATCGTGGAAGTCGAGGTAATTGACGCGCAGGTGATCGACGCTCAGGTTGACCGTCGCCTTGTCGAGCCATGAGAAGCGGGTGACCGGCATCTGGTAGCTGATGCCCGCGCCCAGCGTGATGCTGCGGAAGCTGGCCAGTTCGCGGTCGCGCGCGAGGAAGTTCTGCGAATTGGCATACGGGAACAGATCGCTGTAGAAGGTCGCGTGCGTCTGGGTGTAGTAGCGAAACAGCGTATCGAGCGTGAAGTTGTACTTGAGCGGCTGCATGTACTTGAGCGAGCCATCCTCCGCGGCAACACCCCAGGTATCTTCGTAAACGCGGGCATCACCGGTCAGTGCGGCGCGCCAGGGCAGGAAGTACTTGAGCTCGAGCGATCCGGCATTGCTGGTGTGCGTGTGCGGGTAGATCTGGGGCTCGAAACTGTAGCCGTCACCCGCACCGGTGAAATAGCGGGCCTCGCGATAGGGGTTTTGCAGGTAGCCCTCGCTCTCATCGGTCTCGAAGTTCAGTGAGGCCAGCAGGTTGCGGGTCAGCACCTGGGTCACGCCGATGGCCCAGTTGCGCCGGTCGGCGCGCGGGTGGAAATCCTGATCGACGACCCCGCGCAGCGTCTTGCCGACGATGTCCCAGCCACGGGTGTAGCCCATCGAGACCGTCGTCAGATCGCCGAACATCGTCTGGCTGACCGACAGGAAGCCGGTCTTGGCGTTGTAGTCGGGCTCGACGCTGTCGATGAAGCCGCCGCTATAGGTCGTCTTGCCCCGCAGGTAGTCCGCGCTGATGCTCTCCTGGCGGCGGATTTCCTTGTAGGGACTCGCCTCGGTGACCACATCGATCGAGGCACTGGTGATCATATCGACGTAGTAGTTCACGGCGACCGAGAGGTTGTCGCCGATCTTCTTGCGTACCAGGAGCGAGGGGCCCTCGACCGTGATGCCGCCCCCGCCGTAGTAGTGCCAGAGCGCATCGGCCCGATCGTCGGGCAGCACGTCGGCATGGGTGATTGCACCGCACGCCACCGCGACGGTCAGCCACCGGATACGCCAGTTGCTCACGCTACGCGGATCCGTCAGTTGCAGCCGCAGCCGCCGCCGACGCCGCCGGTGGCGCCACGCGCACCCTCGCGGGTCTCAAACACGTGATCCAGGTAAACACTGGCCACCGGATTAGGATCGATCTGCATGATCGGGTCAGCCAGGTGCTCGCGCTCGTAAGGCTTCACCCACGGCTGTACTGAGCTGCAGCCAGCCAGCAGTAAGGCCAGCAGCGGCAGAGTGATCAACGGTCGCCAGCGGCGCAGCTCTTGCATCTTTACTCCCGGGCCAGCGTCCGGATCTGGTCCATGTACTCGTTCTCTTCACCGGGCTTGTAGCCGCGGTGCACAAAGCGGACGGTGCCCTTGCGATCCAGGATGACCGTGTTCGGCATGCCGGCGACATCGTAGAGCTTACTGACCTTGCTGTCAGTGTCGAACAGTATCGGAAAGGAGACAGGTGTGGCCTTGAGCCACCCGGCGGCATTGCTTGAGTCCGGCTCGACGTTAACGCCCAGCAGCGTGACACCCAGCGGCTTGTAGCGCCGATACATCTGCTCGAGCACCGGCATTTCCTGACGGCACGGGCCGCACCATGAGGCCCAGAAGTTGATCAGGACGACCTGACCCTTCAGTGCATTGAGATTCACCTGCGGACCGCCCATCGAGGCGAGCGAGAATGCAGGACCCGGGGCGCCCGGGGCGAGATCCGAGGCAGCGGCGAGGGATGCACTGCAAAGCAGTGCTGAGCACAGCAGCGTAGTCTTGAGAAGTTTCATGGGGCGAGGCCTCCGGCAATCAGAAAAATGCGGACGCACCGATTGTCGCTTCCATGTTGTTCTTGATGCGGTAAACACCCAGCAAATCCGACTTGATTGCGATGTCCTGTACGTCCAGGTGTATCGACAGCCAGTTCGTGGGCAGCACCCTGAATCCGGAGCCAAAGTTCAGCGAGAAATTCTGATCCCCGCCAAACTTCACGCTCCCAATTCCACCAATCACGTAAAGCGCACTCGTCATGGCGAGCTTGCGACCGATAAAGATCTCGCCAGGCAGGAAGTTGTAGCCCAGCGAGACGTTGTAATACGTGAACTGCCTCTCAGCATCGGTAAGCAGCTGCACATTACCGCTCAGTTCCTCGTAGCTGGTCTTCCCGCCCTTGGCGCGGCCGTAGTTGGCCTCGAAGAAGTAGTCCTCGGTCAGGTGGTAGTCGTAGCGCAGGCTCGAGACCGGCCCGGTGTCGAAGTCCTCGATCGACATGATGCCGAAATTGATCCCAAGCTCGGAATCGTGGGCCTTGATCTTGGGCACGGTAATCTTGCGCCGATCCACTTCCGGCTCGATGACCACCGGGGGCACGGCGTTGTCATCGTCGTTGCTGGCGGTCACGGGCGCGGTCACCGGCGCCGCCTTGTGGTGCCAGGGCCAGTGTAGCGATGCACAGCCGCCCATCAGGCAGCAGCTGAGGCCTAGAAGTAGAAACCGAATCCGACTTTCCATTCGTCCTCGACCTCGTTGAAATTGGTATGCGTAAACACTTCGTGGTTACGGAATTCGGCGCGTACAAAGAATCGCCTCGTCATATACATGCGCAGGCCGCCGCCTACGTAGGCTGTCTGCGAGCCGCGCACCTGCGATGCGGTGAGCGTCGTCAGCGGATTCACAACCTCCCAGCCCGTGCCAAGGGTCAGGAACGGGGACAGTCGCCATTCGGGCGCAAAGATATGCATCAGGCCAACGTCGTAGATATAACCGGTCGAGACGTCGCCGAGAAACTGCGAGGCGGTGAGCTCGGCATGCAGGTGATCGGTGATCGACAATCCTGCAAAGCCTGAGATCAGTGATGCGCCGTCGACGGAACCGGCCGTGATGCCGGCCTCCCAGCGGTGGCTGGCGTAGCCCTCGCGGTTGCCCGGGTTGTAGCTGAAACGCGTGCCATCGGCCAGTCGCAGCTTGTTTATCGAGGCCGCATCGGCCCAGCCCTCAAAGCCGCTCTCGGTGCGAATCCGGAACCAGTCGGTGCGGCGAAACAGCACCCGTACTGATTCTCCGCGCCCGACGACCTGCTGCACCGGGTAGCCACGGCCTGGACCGGTGTGCAGTTCCAGGTATGGTTCGGTGACAAACAGCTGCAGCGACTCGTGCGCCGCCCTGGCCGGGGTGGGTGCGAGCGCCACCAGCCACAGCAGAACTGCAAGGGCCGTGCTAATTAGGCGGGGCGTTGAACGGATTGTTGTAATACTGGGCTCCAATATCCGCCCATTCCGAAACCATCCGCAGCTCGACCGGCGAGAGCAGTCCCACATGATTCACGTAACCGGCTGGTGGAGTGGCTGGTGGGTTCGTAAATACCTGAAAGAAGTTGGAGCTTAGCGCACTTCCCACGGCGATATCTGCGCCGCGAGCAGGAACGATGACCGTCTGCGTATTGCCCATGCTATCAACATAGGTGAGATTCTGTGCTGCAGCACCCCGGAGCAGCTGGCCGTAGCTGTCATCCTGCTGCGGATTGACATTCTGCGTGTCGTCGAGCACCAGGTTGGCGGCCGGCGGGATCGGCGGGTTGCCCGCGCCGCCGGAAACGGTGGCCGTGTGGCAGCCCGCACTGTTGCAGGTTGCGCTGGTCGTGCCGTTGGGGCCCACGGCGCCCATGGGCCACGTGCGGGCTGTGACCCAGAGCGCCTGCAGTCCCATGGGGCGGCTCACTGCCGGGCAGGTCATGGTGTTGCAGTCGTAGTTGATGGTCAGACGGCAATGGTAGTCAAACGGCGTTCCCGGCATCTGCACCACCGAAACGATGCAGGCATTCTCCGGCTGCGAGTTCACTGGCGCGGCAAGCGGTGGTGGCGTCGTGAAGGCGGCCGAGCCATAGCTGTTCTCAATGGCCGGGTTGCCAGCCAGCGCCGCGGCCGATGCCGGCATCGTGGCCTGCAGCGATGCCGCCGTGCCAAACCACGGATCGGGATTGATGCCCGTGGCGGTATTGAACTCGATATTCAGATCCGGCAGCAGCGCCGTGAGTGCCGGCCCACCGCAGGTGGCGCCGGTCAGCGTCTCGGCCATCGTATCGCCGGGGCAGACTGCGGCAGGGGATGAGGCCACGGTGTTGGGGAAATTGCCCGCACCAAGCGCCCCAGACCAGGCACTGCTGAACAGCTGGCTACGGCCATGCGAATAGCTGCTGAGGCCGAGCATTGCCGGGGCCTGGCCATCGAGCTGTTGCGCAGCCGGCGGCACGTGGCAGCCGTTGCACTTGACCGTCTCGGTGGGCCGCACCTGCAGCCAGGCGGTGTGCGCCGGGAAAATACGGTTGCCGTTCATATCAACGACTGCGATCTGGAACGGCACGTTGGCCGGGACCTGCATGACGACCGAGCCGTCGGGTTCAATCGGCACGTAGCCCAGGACCTCGCGCATGTAATTGCCGCCCGGCGCGAATGAATCATTCTTGTCGAAGTTGAGCACCTGTTTGCTGGGGATCGACACCGCGGTCTCGATGCGCAGGAAGCGCGCCGGCCGTCCGGTCGCGTAGGTCTGTGCAATGCCGGTAATGCCGGTCGGCGGCAGCAGCGCGCAGGCCGCGGCGCCAGCCGGGACCGTGTTACACGGGCTCCCATCCCAGTCATAGACGCTGCGGATGTCGATCGTACCGGTGGTCGCAGCCAGCTGCGTCGAATTGAGTCCGGCATACTCGGCCGGCGGCGAGGGCCGCGGCTGTAGCGCAACGATGTTGGTCACCATGACGCCTTCGACCGGCACTACAACCGGCGCAAAGGTGTTATCACCCGGGTCGAACATCCATGCGCTGTAGAGCGGGGGCGCTTCGGTGAGCGTGGTGTTGGCCAGATTGGCCGAGGTGCACGGCATGATCGTCTTAGCGGTATCTTGCAGCCGACACTCGGTCCAGGTCACCAGAATGCGCCCGGTGCCATCCCACAGCGGGAAGGCTGAGGAGAAGCGGCCGCCCGGCGAGATCAGGGGCACGCCCGTAGAGGTGTTCACCGCCGTCAATACATTGTTCTCGGTCGCTGCCGACAGGGCGACGCCGGTGCTCGGATAGGCGCCATACTGGGACAGTGGCTGATTATTCTCAGCGTAGTGCTGGACATCGATGATCTGCAGGTTGCCGCCGAAGTTCGCATCGGTGTCGGGCCGCACCAGGGCCAGTACCGAACCACTGGGCATTTCACGCGCCTGCACGAACTGGACTGAACAATTGAGTGCCGCCGGGCAGGTTGCCGCGCCCTGCGGATTGGTCGACTGGGTGAGGTGGCTGCCGCGGCCAAAGAGCAGTTCCACATCGGTGCCATCCGGGTTGGCCGAATAGAGGGCGATGCCATCGTCGGCAGAGACCCCGCCGTTGCGGGCATGGTCCCAGCGACTCCACATGACCCGGCCACTCTGCAGCACCGTGACATCGACATCGTGGCTGGCATTGAAAGTGATCTGATGCACGTTGGTGCCATCAGGATTCATCGTGTGCAGGTCGAAGGCGGATTCTTCAAGATCCTCTTCCTGGTTCGGAAACTGCTCCTTGCCCTCGTTCACCAGCACCCCGCCGGCATCGAACTGCAGCGTGCTCGCAAACAGGATCGTGCCATCGGGCAGGAAATGCGGCGAGATGTACTGGGCGGCGACTCCGGTGGGATCGACCGTCGGGTTGATAACCTGCAGCGAGTCGGTTGCGACCGTGTAGGCGTAGATATTCCAGAATGGCGGATCAAAGAGTTTCTGCACCGTCGGCTGCAGGACGGTGCGCATCGCAAAGATGATCATCGTGCCATCACTCGAGACATCGACGTCCTTGACATCGTGCACGCCGGCGACGCGCGAAGTGATGTTGACCTCCACGCCACCCTGGCTCGTAGGCTTAAGCAGGTACAGGTCCGCGGGGAAGAAGAATGGTGTGCGCTGGCGCAGGTCATCCAACTTAAATTTGGTTACCTGTGCTGCTGTTGGCAATGTGCGCTTGACGTAGGCAATGCCGTAGTCGGCCGTCTGGGTATCCACCGGCTGCGAGAAGGCGATGTTGACGTTGCTGCCCGAGGTGCAGGCGCTCAACAGCGCGAGCGCAAGCAGTCCGCCGATGAGCGCCCGGGCGCCGAGCCTCAAGCGAGGAAGTGGTTGCACATCGTTGGACCGCATAAGAATTTGACAATACATCCTGCATTACTCCCGGCGCCAGCACGTCTGTTCAGCGCCGTTAACCACGTCACGTCACGTCGAGCGATTTTGGGTTGATCTCAGCGTATTGATCGGCCACCCAAGCGTTCGTCGTTGCCGGCGAAGCGCGCGGGCGGTACGACAAAGCGTAAGGAAACTATCGGAATCGAGGCTCGCACGTTTCATGCCGCCACAGCATAGCGTGGTGACGTAATACGGGGGACTGTCGGTACTAAGCGACGTCCGGCCTTGGAGACATTACAGAGCGGTTGCGGAGCTGGTTAGTATGAACCTGCACAGATTGCGCGAGAGCCTTTTAGGGAGCAGAAGAATGGCCGACCGTACTCGAATACTGGTTGCACACGCATTGCCGGGCATTGCGCTGGCGCTGTGGGCGGCCGCGCAAACTCCGGCTTTTGCCGGTCCCAATGAACAGGCCGAACGCCTCTTCGGGCGCCTCACCGGCTCTCAGCCCAGTGCTTCGTTGCGGGCGCAGATGTCCGCGGACATTGCCGGTGGCTCGGCCGGTGCGATCGCTGCGGCGAACCTCGCCATGCAGGATCCGGCCTTCTACAACGTCACGATACGCAACTTTGCCGCGCCGATGACCAACAAGGCGCAGAGCGTATTCGTGCCGCTCAATGATTACACGGCGACCGTCATCGGCATGGTGCGTGACAACGTGCCTTTTAATACGGTGCTGTCGGCCGACCTGCTCTATGTTGGCGCCGGCTCCACCGGGGCCCCGGCCTATTCGCCGGCGAACAACAACATGTACCAGTACCTGGATGACAACAACGTCGATCTGTCGAACCCGGCCAATCTGCAGGCTTCGACGCAATCTTCAATGCTGGGTCTGCCCACCGCGGCGACCGCCGGCGTCATGACCACTGCCGCCGGTGCCGGTGCCTTCTTCTATAAGGGCACCAACCGCGCGATGGTGCGTTTCACGATGATGAACTACCTGTGCGATGACCTGCAGTACATCGCCGACACGACCCGCCCCTCGGATCGCATCCGCCAGGATCCGGCGCGCTCGCCTGGTGGCGACAGCCGCGTGTTCCTTAACCAGTGCATCGGCTGCCACTCCGGCATGGATGCACTGGCCGGCGCGTTCGCTTATTACGATTTCAATCTCACGACCAATACTGAAACCTATACGCCTGGGCAGGTCGTGCCCAAGTACAGCATCAACACCTCGAACTTCGCGTACGGATACGTGACGGTCGATGACAGCTGGAAGAATTACTGGCGCAGCGGGCCGAACGCGCTGCTCGGCTGGAGCGCGGCGCTCCCGGGCACCGGCAACGGCGCCAAGGCTTTTGGTCAGGAACTGGAGAGTTCGCAGCAGTTCACCACCTGCCAGGTTCAGAAGGTGTTCCAGACGGTGTGCCTGCGACCGCCGGGTAATTCTGCCGACTACGCACAGGTCTCACAGATTTCTGCAGATTTTGCGGCCAACAACTACAGCTTGAAGACCGTATTTGCTGAAACCGCTGTCTATTGCATGGGCCAGTAGGGAAATAACCAACGTGAAAACACTGTTCACCGTCCCCCACCGGCTGCTGATCGTCGCCGCCACCCTGTTGCTCGGCGCCTGCGCCGGCGGCGGCGCGTCGACCACGCAGAACCCCAACCTGAGCTCCAGCGCCCAGGCCTCTACCTATACGGGCCCGGCTCCGGCAAGCGCCGATGTCGAGGCCTTTGAAACCAATCTGTGGGTCAACATCTCCTCACCCACGCCGGCGGCCGGAACCCCGCCCTGCGGCAGCTGCCACAAGGCTGGCGGCCAGGTGCCAGAGTTTGCCCGCACCGATGACATCAATCAGGCTTATGCCGCCGCGCTCACGGTTGTGACGCTCTCGGCGCCGAGCCAGTCCACGATGGTGCAGAAGGTCCTGGGCGGCCATAACTGCTGGCTCTCGAGCACGCAGGCCTGCGCCGACATTCTGACCACATGGATCACGAATTGGGCCGGTGGCGGCGCCGCCAGCGGTGGCACTCAGATCGCGCTCACCGCACCGCCCGTGCAGGGCGTGGTGTCCTCGAAGATCTTCCCGACCGACCCGACGCTCTTTAGCCAGACCGTCTATCCGGTGGTCACGGCCTGGTGCGCCCGTTGTCACTCGGACACCGCCAGCAGCCCGCAGCAGCCGTTCTTTGCCAGCGCCAACCTGGCGATGGCCTACCAGTACGCGCAGGCCGAGATCAACCTGAACACGACCACGCAGTCGATGTTCTACATCCGCCTGGCGCAACAGTCGCACAACTGCTGGGGCAACCCGGTCAGCTGCCCGAACAGCGCGACCACGATGCTCAATGCCATCAATGCCTTTGCTGCGGGCGTGCAGATCACGCCAGTGGATCCGACGCTGATCACCTCCGGGGCGTTGTCTCTGACGCAGGGTGTGGTTGCTTCGGGTGCGAACCGCTACGACGCCCACGACATCGCCAAGTGGACCTTCAAGGAAGGCGGTGGCCTCACCGCCTTTGATACCAGTGGTATTGACCCGGCGATGGACCTGTCCCTGCAGGGCCAGGTCTCCTGGGACAGCAACTGGGGTATCACGATCGTCTCGGGCGGCAGCGCCCAGGCGACGACGCAGACCAGCACCAAGCTGCTCAACCGCATCAGTGTCAGCGGTCAGTACAGCGTGGAGCTGTGGGTGAATCCGAACAACGTCGCGCAGACCAAGGCCTACGTGGCGAGCTACTCCGGTAGCGACACGACCCGCAACTTCACGGTCGCGCAGGATGCCATGCAGTTCGAGGGCTTCAATCGCAGCACGAGCACGAGCCTGAATGGCCAGCCGACGCTGATGACGAATGCCAACGGCATGTTCGCGCAGGCCGCCCTTACGCATCTGGTGATGACCTACGATCCGGTGAATGGCCGGCGCTTCTATGTCAATGGCAACTTCACCGGCGACACCGATACCGTGACCGGTGGTGCGCTCAATAACTGGGACAGCACCTTTGCGTTCCTGATCGGCAATGAAGTCTCCGGTGACCATCCGTGGGCCGGTGATGTGCGCTTTGCCGCCGTACATGATATTGCCCTGACCCAGCAGCAGGTTCAGCAGAACTTCTCGGCTGGCGTCGGCGCCTCCTACTTCCTGCTGTTTGATGTCAGCGCCCTGACCGGCACATCGCAGTCCTATGTGATGTTCACCGCCAGCCAGTACGACAACTACAGCTACCTGTTCGACCGGCCGACCTT
>Ga0181537_10000697_pt1 | contig 31255 bp, 27 predicted proteins | sample PEATcosm2014_Bin_39_FD_119765 | JGI IMG/M metagenome (GOLD analysis project Ga0181537, IMG submission 119765) | Peatland microbial communities from MTU Mesocosm Facility, Houghton, MI, USA - PEATcosm2014_Bin23_10_metaG | ecosystem: Environmental > Terrestrial > Soil > Wetlands > Peat | place... | reverse complement strand
TTCAGTCGTTTTGCAGTGCCCTCGCTTACTGCAATTTCGGCTGCGTCCTTGCTGCTCCACCATTTTCCTTGCGTCACTTTATCTCCCGCAGGTGGCGCGTCCGCCCAGCTCAACTCTGCATTCTCCAACAGGCGTCGAGGAAAGTGCTGGTCCTTCAGCTTGTCCAGAGTCTGCCCATTCAACGACACAAATCTTCCCGTCACCACCGGCATCAAATCGATTTGTTGCGTCACTCCGGGCTGACGCTTGAAGAAATCTCTAATCCCCTCCACCTCATCTCCGGTCACATCTATCAGAAAAACGTTAGGCAGCTTAGGCGACGCCGTGTCGCGCAAATCGCTTAGCAGCGCACCTTGCATCAAGTAAACCGCAAGGATCAGCATCACTCCCGTGCCCAGCGACGCCAACACCGCTGCTGACTGATTTCCAGGCCGATACAGATTTGCCAACCCGTGCCGCAGCGACGAAGGCAGTTGCAGCCGGACCCATCCTAGCCAGATACGCAAGGCCCACAGCGCCACGGCGGCCAGCGCCAATAGCACCACCAATGCGATTGCAAACAATAATGCGAACCAAGCGCCTACCTTCACCGCATCCGAAAGCGCCCACGCTATCGCGCCAAGCGCCAATACCACCACCACCGCAATCCCCAATTGCAGTCTCCGCGCCCACCAGCGCCCAATCCACGCTTTGATTCCCGTCGGTGCCTGCTCCACTAGCCTGCGCAACACGAGCACAGGCCGCACCGCTCGCACATCGAGCAGCGGCGGCAAACAGAACAATAGGGTCGTCAGCAATCCGGTCCCCAGTCCCGCCAGGCTCGATCGCCAGGGAAACCCGAGCACCGTCTGGACCGGCAGTAGCTTGCCAAAAACCGCCGGCAAAACGGTCATCACGCCAACGCCTGCTGCCACGCCCAGCAGTCCTCCTGTAAGCCCCAGCCCCAGTGTCTGCAGCAGAAAGATGCGCAGCAGATCCGTCGATGTCGCACCCACCGCCTTCAAGATCGCCAGCATGTCCATGCGTTGTTCCAGATGCGCATGCATCGCCATTGCCACGCCGATGGCGCCCAAAACCATCGCCACCAGACAAATCAAACTCAGGATCGCGGTCGCGTTATCCAGCCCCTGGCTCAGCGCGGGATTTCCCTCTTTGAAGTCCATCACTTGAGCATCCGGCAGCGCCGTCTCCACAGCTTTTCGCACCATCACCTGATCCACTTTCGCCGGCAGCTTCATCAGCAAACGCTGGCTCGCGCGACTCCCCGGCGCCAGCAACCCCGTCTGCTCCAGCGATGCTCGCGAAATCATCACGCGCGGGCCCATCCCTGCTCCGGCCGACATCCGATCCGGCTCCTGGGTCAGCACCGCAGTGATTTTGAAATCCCTTCCTCCCAACCGCAGAGTCTCGCCCACATGCGCATTGAGTCTGATCAAAAACTCTTCAGCCACTACTGCAGAGTCCCCAGCGAGCGCTTGCCGCAAACTCATGCCCGGCTCCAGTTGCGCCTCGCCATAATAGGGATACTCAGCGGGATCGACTGCCTTGAGCGTCACCAGCAGCGGGACCGGATCGGGTGGCACCGACGCCATCGAAATCGTCTCCAACACCCATGTCGAGTGCGCCCCCGCATATTGCCCGTCGATCGCGGCAATCTTTCCCAGCTCACCCGCCGATGGCCGCCGAAAAATACGCGCGCTCAAATCCCCTGCCATCAAAGAACGCGCTTCGTTAGTGAGTGTCTTCCTGAAAGCCTCGCTGAATCCTCGCACTCCCACCAGCGCCGCGACGCCTACGGCCACCGACAGCACGACAAACGCAAACTTCCCCGGCGCGGACTTGAGATCCCGCCATCCGATTGCTGCCGCTCGATTCCAGCTAAGTGCGCGCTTAGCCATTGTTCCCCTCGTCCTGGACAAGCATTGTGGCAGGCCCCAATTCCCACGGCGACGTGTCCTCCACAATCACTCCATCTTTCAGCACGATCTTGCGATCGGCGCGGCTTGCGACTTCTGCATCGTGTGTCACCAGCACCAGCGTTGTCCCGGCTTCGCTATTGCGCTTCAACAACAGATCGAGCACCAGCTTCCCGTTGGTCGAGTCGAGATTTCCGGTCGGTTCGTCCGCCATAACGATTGGCGGATCCACTACAAACGCACGCGCGAGAGCCACCCGTTGCTGTTCCCCTCCCGATAGCTGCACCGGATAATGCTCCATCCGCTCGCCCAGCCCAACCTGATCGAGAAGCCCGCGCGCTTTCTCAATGCCGCGTCCTTCCACATTAAGTTCAAAAGGAAGCAACACATTTTCGAGCGCCGTCAGCGTCGGAATCAACTGATACGACTGAAAGACAAAACCAATCTTCTTGCCTCGCACTGCCGCCAACTCCGTTTCACCAAGATTGTGAATTGGCGTTCCATCCAGCCAGATCTCTCCAGCGCTCGGCGTATCAAGTCCCGCCAGCAATCCAAGCAGCGTACTCTTGCCGCTGCCGCTTGCGCCCACAATCGCGACAAATTGACCTGACGGAATACTCAGCGAGACCCCTTTCAGAATCTCTACCCTTCGCGATCCATTCTGAATCCACTTCTGCACATCCCGAACCTCGATCACGCAGCCATCTCCTTCAAGCCAATCGCCCCCGAATCCCTGCCCTCTCCATCTACACTACAGATGTGGACGTCCGACGCTTCCTGCTCGTTTCATTCAGTTTCATTCTGTTCGGCTTGCCCGCCCGAGCGGCCGACCAACCGCTCCTCGTCTGCTTCGGCGATAGCATTACTGCCGGACGCGGACTTGACACCGAACAGGCTTATCCAGCCGCACTACAGCGAGACCTCTACAAGCTTGGCTATCACTACATAGTCTCCAACAAGGGGACCAGCGGAGCCACCACCAAGGATGCCCTGGCCAGTGTCAGGTCCATCATCCGCATGCATCCCGCCGTCGTGATCGTCGAGTTTGGCGGCAACGATGGCCTCCGGGGATTTCCTCTCAATCTGACCCGGAATAATCTTGATGCTGTCCTCGCCGCACTCCAAGGCGCGCACATCAAAATCCTGCTCGCCGGTATCACCCTTCCGCCTAACTTTGGTCCCGATTACATCCGCCAGTTTGACGCGATCTTTCCCGCGGTGGCAGCCAAACATCACGCCGCAATCGTTCCCATGATTTACGTCGATCTTGTCAATGTCCCCGGAACCATCCAGCAGGACGGCATTCACCCCACTGCAGTAGGCTCCGAAATCATCGCCAACACCCTGCTCCCGGCACTCAAGCCCTTGCTCAACAAGTAGCGCAACAAGCGTCCCTTGCGCCATCAGTTCATCACCACAACCGGCTTGAAAAGCGTCCCCGCGACTCGCTTCGCAACCCCCGCCAGCTCTTGTTGCCCGGCAAACACTTTCACCAATGGCGCCTGCGAAAACTCCGGCAAATTCGTCTGCGCTCCGTTGCGCAGCCTGCCCAGCGCAAAGTCATCTCCGGTCACATTCGGCATCTCCGGCAAAACGGCCCGTGGATGAATACACATCGCTTCAAATGCTTCGGGATTTCCCGCCAACACTTCCAACTCCGCCATACCATGCGCTTCGGCCAGCGTAAAGACCCCCGACCGGGTTCGCCGCAGGTTACTCAAATGCGCACCGCAGCCAAGATCCTGTCCCATTTCGTGTGCCACCGAGCGCACATATCCGCCTGCGCTCACGCTCATTTCAAATCGAGCCTCAACGCCCTGCAGCGCAACAATCTCAAAGTTTGATATACGGATCGCCGCCACTTTGAGTTCCACCGGCTTTCCCGCTCGCGCCAGTTTGTATGCCGGCGTTCCCCCGATTTTCTTCGCCGAAAACGGCGGCGGCATCTGCTTCATATCCCCATGAAACCGCGCGGCGACGCGGCGAACCTGTTCGATCGTCAATGCCGGTTCGACAACCGATCCACACGGCTCCCCATCGGCATCGTAGGTATCCGTCGCGAACCCAAAGCGAATCGCACCCGTGTATGTTTTCTCAGCAGAAGAAAAGAATTGCGCCAGGCGCGTGAACTTGCCCAGCAGCAGCGGCAACACACCCGTCGCCATAGGGTCCAGCGTGCCCAAGTGGCCAATCGATCGCTCGCCCGTAATCCTGCGTAACTTAGACACGACGTCGTGGCTCGTCATGCCGCTCGGCTTGTCCACCACCAGTAGACCGTTCACTTGTCTACTGTAGTCGACCGCCTTGCGCTTCACAGTGAGCTTGCGCCCGACTGCCTCACCAGCGATAGGAATTCAGACCGAGTCTCCTTCTGCCTGAAACATCCCACCATCGCCGACGTCACCGTTGACGAGTTCTGCTTCTCTATGCCGCGCATCATCATGCACAGGTGCCGGGCCTCAATCACCACGCCCACGCCTTGCGGCGCAATCGCATCCTGAATTGCGTCTGCTATCTGGCGTGTCAGGCGCTCCTGCACTTGCAGGCGCCGCGCAAACACCTCCACCAGGCGCGGAATCTTGCTCAAACCAATCACCTTTTTCTTCGGAATATAGGCCACGTGCACTTTTCCAAAGAACGGCAGCATGTGATGCTCGCACAGCGAAAACATCTCGATGTCCTTAACGATAACCATCTCGTCATAGTCCACATCAAACAGCGCGTCGCGCAAAATCTGCATGGGGTCTTCGTCGTAACCCTTTGTCAGAAACGCCATCGACTTCTCAACCCGGGCCGGCGTGGCAAGCAATCCATCCCGCTCGGGATCCTCGCCCAGCCGGCTCAGTATCTCGCGATATATCCCCTGCGTTGAGACATCGCTCAAGCCCTCGTCTGCTCCGGCCGCTCTGCGAATCGGCTTGCTCACGACAATCGGTTGTGCCATCTTTTCCGCCCTCTCGCCCACGCAACTCGGGCGTCCTCAGTTCTGTTGCCTAGCGGCTAATTTACTCCGCGCTATTGCACTGGAAGAAGTTGTTTTCCGTCTCTTCCACGCGCACCCACTCCAGTTCGCCAGCCGGCAGCTCGTCCTTCAATAACCCGAATACCGCCCTACAGAGATTCTCCGTCGTCGGCACGCGATTCACAAACAGCGGATCAAGGTTCAGATTTGCGTGATCAAAGCGCTCCATCACCTTTGTTCGCATCACTTCATCCAGCGCCGTCAAATTGATCACCATCCCGGTTGCCTCATCCACCGGACCCCCTGTCAGCACTTCCAGCACATAATTGTGCCCGTGCCCATGGGGATTGTTGCATTTCCCATACGCCGCCTGATTCTCCTCCACCGACAGCGCCTCTGCATGCAGCCGATGGCTCGCGCTCAACTTATATCTGCGGCCAAAATACGCTCTCATGCTTCGCCTCTGTACTCGGCAAAAATCTCCGGCGTCTCATAGACCCGCACTCGACTCAGCCGCGCACCACGAGCCGCCGTCACCGCTGGCTCCAGCCGCGTCCATGTCGCGATCGCAATGTTCTCCGTGGTCGGGATCGCCTTCGCAAACTCCGGCACTTCCAGATTCAGATGGCGATGATCAAACGCCGCCAGCACCTCTCGCTCCATCACATCCTTCAGCCACTTCAGATCGACAACAAATCCCGTCACCGGATCGGGCTCGCCCGCTACCGTCACCTCAAGCGTGTAGTTGTGCCCGTGCCCGTTGCGATTCGCACACTTGCCAAATACCTGCTCATTCTTCTCCGCGCTCCACGATTCGTTCCAATAGAAATGCGACGACGAAAACGTCGCGCGCCGCGTCAACTCGATCATCCTTGATCTCCGTAAGTTCGATGCCAGGCGCTCGCTCTCCGTTTCAATCGATTCCTTGTCAGCAATATCAGAATCACCATATATATAGACGGCCTGCCGCGTTACGCGGCATACGTCCGTCCTTTCCAGCTTACTCGTTTAAACACCTTATGCTGAAACCAGCTTCGATACAGCAGTGCCACAAACAGCGGCAGGCCCAGTGGTGACAACGCGCAATCCACAAACCCAAAATTGGACTTCGCCACCCGTGCGTAAAACCGCACCAGCGTCCGTACCCACAGCAACAGCAGCACCCAACCTGCGCCCAGCCACTGAAACGAGTGTGCCGCAAACCGCGCGCTCCATAGTTCAATGGTCAGAAAGGGAAGTCCAAAAAGAAGTAAAAAGTCCAGAGCGCGCCACATCGACAACGCCAGTGCATTGTTAAACAGCAGTGCCAGGTTTTTCGTCCAGCCCTCGATCATCGCCCCCGTTGACCTATACATCCTCGTCGCCACCGCATCATCCGCATAGCGGAAACGCAATCCCACACGCCGACGTTTCGCCAGGTAAGCCAGTTCCACATCCTCCAGCACCTTCTCCGCGACGGCCTTGTGTCCGCCCATCCTCCGGTACGCCTCCCTCTCCACCAGCAGAAACTGCCCATTCGCCGCCGCAATGCGCTGATTAGGGTCGCTCACTTTAGCCGGCGGATACGCCAGCGCCAGCTCGCAAAACACCAGCGGCATCAGCGTTCGCTGCAAAGAACCACTCACCACCTGCCGCGGAGAATAGCTCAGCATCCCGGCCTTATGCCGCGTCGCCTCATGCATCGCCCGCCGCAGATCGCCCGGCTCGTGCACCGTATCCGCATCCGTAAACAGCAGCCACTTCCCCCGGGCCTTTTGTGCCGCGGTCCAGACTGCGTTTGCCTTGCCCGTCCAGCCTCTTTCCAGTCTCGATGCCGGCAACACAATCGCGCCCTCGAAACCTCGCGCAATCTCCGCCGTCCGGTCCGTCGACTGATCATCGACTACAACCAGCTCCCAATCCCGCCCCAGCTTGAACGCATCGTCCGACTGCGCGACCAGAGACCCAAGACACGCCCCTAGGCAGTCTTCTTCGTTCCGCGCCGGCACAATTACCGTCAGTTCAAGCAACTGCTCTGGCTCCGGCTGTCCAAAAACCGTTCCGGCCTGCGCCAACACGGCCAGAGGCTCTCCCGAATCTTCCGACAACCCCAGCACCGGCTTCCACGCCCTCGCTACCAATTCCTCGCCGGCCTCCGGCTTGTCCCCGTCCATCGCGCTCCGCCCTTCCGGTCAGTATTATATGTACGTGCGCCCACACCGATCCCCAGCCCCCATTCTTCTCCTTGCGCTGGCTCTGCTCCCCGGCTGCGACCGCGGCGCTCACCCCAGCCAGCCCGGCAAACCGGCGCCCGATTTCACCGTCTCCGATGGAACCAGTACCGTCCACCTCGCCAGCTATCGCGGTCACACAGTCCTTCTCAACTTCTGGGCCTCCTGGTGCGCACCCTGCGTAGAAGAGCTCCCTTCCCTCCTCCAGCTCCATCACGATGATCCCAACCTCATTATTCTCGCCGTCAGCATTGACGAAGATCCAGACGCCTACACCACCTTCATCCGCAATCGTCACGTCGATCTGATCACCGTCCGCGATCCCAGGCAGTCCGCCGCCGGCCTCTTCCACACTGAGATGTGGCCTGAGACCTACGCAATCGACCGCAACGGCATCATCCGCCGCAAATTCGTCGGCGCCACCGACTGGTCCGACCCCGAAATCCGCGGCTTCCTCGACGGTCTCTGATCCCCGCATTACTGCAGGTCTAGGATTCGCACTCCCGTTCGCTAACGGCGTCTCGCTTGCTATCATTGCTTTATGACCCAGGTGGACATTCTCTTTCGATATACCGTCCCGCCTACTGAATCAGTCACCTTTGCACTGGCCAACATTCGCGATGTCTACGGCATTCGCCGCCTGACCTTCGACCGTACCGCCAGCACTTTACGCGTCGAATACGATGCCACCCGTCTCGACGCCGCCGCTGTCACAAAACTCGTCCGCCAGGCTGGCCTTGAAATTGATGGGGAACTACCTTTAATTCCGCCTCAGCCCGCCGCAGAACCAGCCACAACCGCTTGATTCCGCGCGTTGCGCCACCATCCAATCCCTGTTAATCTGTCATAGGTTCTGCGGTTCCCCGCACCTGTGCGCCCGTAGCTCAGCTGGATAGAGCGACTGACTACGAATCAGTAGGCCGGGAGTTCGAATCTCTCCGGGCGCACCATATAACTCCCAATATTTGAATAATTTAGCTTACAAGTCACTCGCCGTGGGAGCTTTGTTTTCGCCTGATGTCCATAAAACTGCATCTTTGCTCATGCGGCCCAGCGCATCACTCAAGCTTTGGTGCGCACACTCTCGCTTGAGGCGATGCAATCGAGTCAAAAAGTGTAAGGACGGGAGCTATACCATCGACCACGAGAACTCCCAAGAGTTCCCGGAAGACCCTTCGGCAACCTTCTCCATCACGTCACGAGCGCCCTGGAATCAACATCGGCTCCAAGGCGCCCGCGAGCATTTTCGATTGACGGTTAAATCTATGACTAATTCGAAGCGATTGCCTGTGCCTTCGCATCCCTGACCGCGTCCAGGAACGATTGCGCTGATGCTGGCGCTGCTTCTCTGCCCTCCAGAATGTGGCGAGTGGTGACCTCGTGACCGTAGATTGCCTCAGTCGAGTCGTCATCACGACGAATCGCGGCGCCGGTCAACGTAAGTCCGGCAAACACGCCCTTGGCGCGAGAGTAGGTCAGGATCTCGGTTTCCATCTTCCAATCTGTATCGGCAGAGGCATGGCGTCCAACCGGCCCGGCTGCCGCTGAGGCGTCCGCGCCAAGCTCGAACTTGCTGCCGATCAACTGCCGCATTCCTTGCTCGTTCTGGATGATCATGACCAGATCCACGCCTTCCAGGCCGATCTGCAATCCCCAGCTTCCTCCGGTGATGGTAAAGAATGCCGGCGCGCTCCATCCGTTGGCTGTGCGGCACGTGGCCACTCCTCTGCCATTCTCCGCGCCAAACACAAAGCCACCCTTGAGGAGATTCGGGACAACAGCTACACATTTCGCGTGTTCCAGGACCTCTTCCGGTATGCCTTTATCCGGCGCCGACATGATCTCGTGCAGCACCGCGCCTGCGTGATCCATCCGATTGTCCGTTGCTTCACGATTAGTTCCCGCCCAGCCTATGCTCGTCAAACTGAGTAAAGCCACCAATGTCATTGCCTTTTTCATTCAACTCACCTTGTTTTCTACCCCTGCGCAGCGTCACTTGCTTTCCGCGCACTGAGGCGCACGAGGCACTTTCACACTAGAGCGCACAGGGAGGGGCAGTCTGAGCAATTGGGCTCTGTCGATGGATGGATGCGTAACGTATCGCGTAACTCGCGTCAAACCTTTGCGCTCCATCCGAGGCAATCGACGAATGCAATTCTTCGACACCGGAACCGAGATATATCTTGAAATCTTTCTCGAGAAGTGAGCACAATTGAACAGTTTTCATTCGCCTGCGTGAGAGCTTATGCGAAATTAGCAAAACCCCGCGCCGCGCTTCATCTGAAGGACGTCTTATCCATGGTTGCGCTTGAAAAGCCCGCATTCGATGCAGCCGCCTTTTTGGCCGGGGCCGGTCTGGGGCAAACAATCATCCGATTGGCGTCCAGGCAGAACTTCTTTTCACAGGGAGATGAGGCAGATTCCATCTTCTACCTTCAAAAGGGGCGGGCCAAGGTCACCGTAGTGTCAAAGACCGGCAAGGAAGCGACGATCGCACTTCTCTCTGCCGGTGATTTTGTCGGAGAAGAGTCGCTTGCGGCGTCCGCTGGTCTGCGTTTGACCACCGCCACCGCTCTCTCCAATTGCGCCGCACTCAAAATAACGCGGGATGAGATGATCCGCGTGCTACACGAGGAACATGGGTTCTCCGACCTGTTTCTCAAGTTTCTGCTGGCTCGTAGTATGCGCACGCAGGCTGATCTCATCGATCAACTCTTCAATTCAAGCGAAAAACGTCTGGCACGCATTCTTCTGTTGATGGCAGAGCTGGGCAAACCCGGCGAGCAGGAGACACTCATTCCTAAGGTCTCGCAGCAGACCCTGGCCGAGATGATCGGCACCACCCGCTCCAGGGTCAGTTTTTTCATGAACCGTTTCCGCAAGCTCGGCTTCATTGATTACAACGGCCGCATTCGTGTGCATAAGTCGCTGCTCAATGTGGTCCTCCACGATTGAGTTTCACGCGGTATTGCCTGCCCGATAAGGCCAATATGGAATGCAGACATGAGTATGCTCGTGCGAGTTAAGTTCGGCTTCCTCTCTTGTTGAAGCCACCGTCGCATAGCACGCTACACATATTGAATCGTACGATCCATCCCTGTTTGACCTATGGACGTATAAGGAACCCGACTGATTGTTCATACTGCCCCTTTCATAACTAACTTGCCTGATGTGCACAATCTATCCGAAGCAAAAATGGTTGTATGGTCAATCTCGACCAATCTCGAACACTCCCCCGGATATCAGGAGTAACGTGCTCCAAGAGCAGATTCAGCCTTCCGAAACTAGCGAACACACCGCAAGACACTCCGAGCGAAAGCCGCAGCGGACCTGATTCTCTTTTAAGAATTTAGTATTTATGTTCGAAATTGCTCAGTAATGCTCGAAGTCTAACTGCATACTCACTTCAAATTACCCCGGAGCCATCATCAGGATTGGAGGAGTTATGCGTGAAGCGAAAGTGCACCTTCTCATCGTGGACGATGAGCCTGCATTACGAACGTCGTACTCGCTGATTCTCGCTGCGGAGGGGCACAGCGTAAGATCCGCTTCAAACGGTTTCTCGGCATTAAAGGAGATCCGCCGCGAAATCCCCGAAGTCCTCATCTCGGATCTAAATATGCCTGGCATGTCCGGCTTCGAGCTGCTATCGGTCGTCCGAAACCAGTTTCCGGAGATTCAAGTGGTTGCCATGAGTGGCGCCTACCCCGGATACGAAGTACCTTCCGGAGTCGACGCTGATGCGTTCTTTCAAAAAGGCGCCGGTATCCTTCCTCTGCTAAGTATTCTGCAGTCCCTCCCTCGTCCAGAGCGGATGGCGCAGCAGACTCGTACTGCGCCTGCGAACGCTTAGGCCTCTAACTGCACCGGAATACTTCCACAATACAACCCAACACTTCACGCATTTGCGCTTCGCTCTGACGGACTGGAGTTTACATCCAGCCACGCAAGCAGTGCGCGTACACTGCCGGTGGCCAAAGCCATCGACGAATCGGCGGCTCCGTAATAAAGATGAATGCTGTCCCCGTCCGCACCGATCGTTTGTCCGCAGGGAAACACAACGTCCTTGACGTCGCCGCCGCGCTCATAGGCAGCTTCAGGACCAAACATCCAGGAATCTCCGCGCTTTAAACAGATCTCCGGCCTATCCAGGTCAAAGAGCGCGAGACCAAGGCGATAGATACTTCCCGATGCCGTTTGCTTAACTCCGTGGTAAATGGTCAGCCATCCTTTTGCAGTTTCAATCGGTGGAGAGCACAGACCGATCTTGTTTGCATCCCACCATCCGCCGCGGCGTGCCTCGAGCATGATCTTATGCCCTCCCCAATGCCGAAGGTCGGGTGAGTAAGAGATCCACATATGCGCGCCCAGCGTCGTCACCGGCCGATGAATCAGCGCCCAAAGCCCGCCGATTCTTCTGGGCAGCAGAGCCGCGTCCTTGTCCTCCGGCTGCATGATGACGCCATATCGCTCAAAAGTCTTGAAATCTTTTGTCAGCGCCAGTGAGACTCCGGGGCCGCCTCGTGCAAATGACGTGTAAGCAATCGCATATTGCTCGAGTTCCGGAACATAGGTAATACGAGGGTCCTCGATCCCCCAGAGCTCTTCCGGATACTCACGTGGATTTGCCGGCAACGTTGGTTGCGCGTCGATATGCCAGTTGTCGATTCCATTCTTTGACCGCGCTACGCACAAATGAGAGAGGCCTCGCCGGTCTTCCACTCTGCATAGAAGCAACGTATCCCCATCCGCTAGTCTTACCGCGCCCGCATTGAAGACGCTGTTAATCGGATAGGGCCAGTTTTCTCGGCTCAGAATGGGATTGCCGGAATTTCGCGTGAAAAGCGGTCTTTCAATGCACGCTTCCGTCTCTTTCTGTTCATGGTTAAAAGACTTCGCCGATTCAATGGATGGAATAACTGAATTCAAGCTGGAACGCTCATTTCCTCGTGCTGTTCGCTTACGCTGGCTACTTTAGCAGCCTGCATTTCCAGCAGGGCCATCAGGAACGAAAGCGTTGATTCCGCTCCCTGATTCTCATTGATGCGGTCGGGATGAAGCCCGTCTCTGCAGCCGCCAGTTGTTGGGTCATAGACCGGAACCCGCAGGTCGTTCTTGCCGAGAAACCAGCGGAAAGCGCATTGAGCTTCTTCCAGCCAGATGCGCTCTTCAGTCAATCTGTAAACCTCAAGGCAAGCTGAGACCGTTGCACATGCCTCGAGGGGCTGCTGATCGAATCGCGCCTTCTCGCTTCCTTCAATAAAGAATCCGTTCGATCCGATTGGCACGAAGATCTCTTTATCGTCACGGTGCTGCTCAGCGACAAGCCACTTGAGAGAGTCCATTCCTGCTTCAATCATTCTCTGGTTGTCACTTCGCCATCCAGCCAGAATGAGCGCCTGCGACAGCCTCGCATTGGAATAAGAGAGGCTGTTCTCAAACCATCTCCACGCGGGGGTATGACTCCGTTCATAGATATCAAGAAGTCGATTTGCCAATGTATTCCGGACACCCTGAATCGCTCGGTCTCCTGGGAACCAGTCCAGATAGGCTTGCATGCCTAGTATGCAAAACGCCCATGCGCGAGGACTGGTGAATGTCAATGTTGCTGGAATCGCTAGTTCGAAGAGTCTTCCCGCTGCTCCTCTCAATCCAGCATCTTGCGAATGGCCTAACACTTTTCCAAGTGACCATAGGGCGCGGCCGTGACTATCGTCCGATCCAACGTCTTCCAGCCATTGCCTGTCATAGCCCAGAAAGTTTCTAAACCTTCCCGTATCGGCGTTGAAGGCCAGCCATAGGAAGGCGAGGTAACGACGGGAGAGATTTGGATATTCCTCTCCGGCGACTTCTCGGGAACATTCATCCAGAAGCGCAGACACGATCAGAGCGCGCGCGTTGTCATCCGTCGTGTACCCTTCACTTGCATTGGGCACTGAGAAAATTGCATGCTGCAGAATGCCCGTGTCATCCGTCATGCTCAACATATGAGCGGTATTCAGCATCGGCAGATCATCGGGTGCGCTGGCCGCGACCTCGTCCTTCTTGGCCGCCTTTGGTTGCAAAGTGCGCTCGAAACGCGCACGCTGAAAACTCGCCATATACTTCTGCGCCGTCTTTGGCCATATTGTTTCCCGCGAGTGGAGATACGCCCGTTTCCGCATCGCGTGCCGTTCCCCATCGTGATCAAGCAGCCGAAGCACTGCTTCTGCGATGGCAGGGGGATTCTCGAATGGCACGATCACGCCCCTGTCATTCGCCAGCAACTCCTTCGCGTGCCAGTATGGCGTAGAGATGATCGCCTTTCCCGCCCCCAGTGCAATGGCCAGCGTCCCGGAGACGATCTGCGCCTCCTGCCGGTAGGGCGTGATGTAAATATCCGCTGCGCCTACATGCTCCACCAGTTCCTCTGCACTCACAAAACGATTCAGCAGCATGACGTGCGATGAGATGCCTAACGAACTTGCAAGGGCCTGTAGCTCTTCACGATAGCGCTCGCCCTCACGCCGGCGAATATGAGGATGCGTTACTCCGGAAACGATATACACCACGTTTGGGTGCCTTGCCAGAATTGCAGGCAGTGCACGGATCACATTCTCAATTCCCTTATTCGGTGAAAGCAGACCAAACGTCAACAGAACTGACTTGCCCTCCGTTCCGAACTTATCTTTGAAATAATTGGGGTCCATGAATTGAAAGTCGGGCACACCATGCGGAATGATATCGATTTTTTTGCCTGGGACCGCATATACCTCGCGCAAAAACTGCGCCGCTTGTTCACTCATCACAACCACGCGATCCGACAGCCTTGCAATCTCTTCAAGCACCCTGCGCTGATCCCGATCAGGCTCGCGCAAAACCGTATGCAGCGTCGTCACAACCGGCATCTTCAATTTGCGTAGCAAGGCCAGGATGTGGCTGCCCGCAACCCCGCCATAGATGCCGTATTCGTGTTGAACGCAAACCAGGTCGTTGCCATTGAAATTCAGGAATTCCGCAGCCCGTTCATAGGACGCCGGATCCTCTTGCTCCAACTCCAACCGCACTCTTTCCGGATACTCGTAACGCGAATCCGGATCATTGACGGGAATCGCAAATAGTCGTTCGCCTCCATACTCGGTCGCGAGAGCGGTGCATAGATCCGTCGTAAATGTGGCGATGCCACATTGGCGTGGCAAATAATTCCCCACAAATGCAATGCGTGTCGGCAACGGCAGGTTACAACCTTTTGGTGCAACGAGAGCACCGCCCGCTAGCGCAAGGTTTCTGGGCAGCTCTGCATGATGAGTCGTCTCAGTAAAAGACATATTGACCTGCTTTCGCTTACATCTGCATGGCCCAATCCGCCTCCATGCAGCATCATTGACTCGGAAATGGTCCGAGCTTTGCAAACTGCCGCCTGCCGAGGAATATGGCGGATCTAGACTGCCAGAACCTGTTTAAGACGGATCTCCTCAGCGCTTTCGAGTGAAGTATGCTTCTGAACGTGTCGTGTATCGACCGTTATCTTTGCTATCTGCAGACCCAGACAATTCGTGATCTTGACCGAGCCCAGCTCCGCGGCGTTAAAGCGGTTCTTCACTTCCCTGAGGGCGCGAACTAATGCCCGGCGGACAGCAGTCTCCGCTGTACTGCCAAGGCCTCGGGACGAATGCGAATCCGTTACCCATAAGAAGTGCCATCCGGCTTTGCGAATCCTGGCATCGAGATCAGACACAAAGACGCCGACCACCGCTGCCCAGTCCTCGCAGAACGGCTCTTTGCGCAGATCGATGCGATCCGGCAAAACACATCCATCACGAAGAAATACTGTGTGCAGCTTCACCCTTGCCGGTTTCGCCACGCCGCAGGCACGCGAGGACCGCCGGAATCGGCAACAATTGGAATCGGGGTGACAGAGGCACTCTGAGCTGAATGCCCGGCAGCGCCTATAGTGATGGGGGCCGGACCCTTCTTTGCCCCAGCGGTGGCCTTCGTCTGGGCACCGAACTGGCCTAGAAGCCCCGTCTTGCCGAGCCGCATCGCCCGCCGTGCAGCAAAATGCTTTTCAACATCGATCTTCTTAATGAGGCTCATAGCCTCTCCAGTCTTGCTGTTGCTTGCTTGAACGGTGCTCGTCTGGAGCGAAGCCTGGAGAGCCAAAGGCGAGAAGAGGAAGTGTTGAAGACTATCTCAAGCATACGCCTCAAACAACATCTGTGCCGGAATCTGCGCTTATGGCAAGCCGGTCAAATTCGACCGAGAACCACAAGCACGATCACGATCAACAGGACGATACCTAACCCTCCGGTCGGGTAATAGCCCCAATTTCTGCTATGAGACCACCGGGGCAGCGCGCCAAATAGCGCCAGCAGAAGAATCACAATTAAAATCGTTCCGATCATATTTCACTCCTTGGACTATTCAAAAGACGCTGCGGTTCTTGTTAGAACCGCAGCACCTTGAAAGCAGGCCTACTGCAAACTCCCTACGGTTGCGTTCGCCGGGCTGCCGATTGCATCGCCAGAAACCACTAGCTCCACCCTGCGATTTTCCTGGCGGCCCGCAGCGTTATCGTTCGACGTTACCGGCGAGCTGTTGCCGAAGCCGCTCGCGCTCACTGAATTTGCCGCTACTCCCTGTTGCACCAGGTAATCGCGGACAGATCCTGCGCGGTTCTCCGAGAGCTTCTGGTTCATGTCGTCGCCTCCCACATTGTCGGTGTAGCCGCCTACCGCAATGTTGAGGCTGGGGTATGCGAGCAATATTCCGGCAACCTTTGCCAGCTTCTCCCGCGCGCCCGATTTCAACGAATACCGCCCGGTGTCAAACAATACATCCGACATGCTGACGATAAGTCCTCGCGCACTGTCGCGCGTCTCGAGAATCTTGTTCAGCTGTTCAGACAATTGTGCGCGCATAACCGCCTTGTCGCTATCAGCCTGGTGCTCGTTCTGCTGAGCTTGCTGGGCAGCCCTTCGCGCCTGGTCAGCGTCGGCTTGAGCTGCGGAGACTGCCTCTGCCGATGCCGCCTGGCTGTTGGCCATGTCAGCCTGAGCCCTCGCCGCAGCGGCTTGAGCGTTTGCTGCATCGATCTGAGCCTCTTCTTTTTGACGCGTCGCCTCAGCGGCCCGCGCCAGCGACTGTGCCTGCGCATCGGCTGAAGCCTGACGCTCGTTTACCCTGCGATCCTCTTCAATCTTTTTGACTGCAATCTCTCTCGCGTCCTCCGCGGTCTGCACAGTCTCGCGAGATTTCGCGATCAGGTCCTTTTTGTCCGAATGCTTATCCGTTGCGTACCTATCGGCGCTATTCATCAACTGAACGGCGTGCTCATAACTGTCGCCGGCGTAGTTCTCCGCTCCCTCAGATTGAGCGATGCGCACTGCATTTCGCGCTTCCAAAAACTCCAACGGCAGCTTGGCGTCAAGTACTACAGGATCGAACTTGTAACCTGTCGGGATATAGCCACCTCGTTCCATGAGCTCATACTTTGCATTCACCGCTTCGGTCGTTCCTCTTGTGTCAGCGCGAACGACATTCTCAAGCACGACAACATTGCTTGGCTGCCGAACTGCAAAATAGGGTTCGGCGGTCACGATCAGGGCAAATGCCTGCAGATTAGTGGTCGCAGTCAATTTGCTGCGGTCGTTGCTGCCAATCAGCACCTCGCCAAGATTCGCCGCGTGACCGTCGGGTGAGATTGCCCACAAAACATAGGTCAGATATTCGCCGCCAAAGGTAGCGGGGCTAACCAGGTTCCCGAAGTCCGCTTCAACTTCCATCGTGCCGCGCTTGCTCCGCACTTTGGCTTTACCATCGGCTGAAGGCATTAAGGAAGTGCCAGCCATATCGACCTGTGTGGCCCCGCTGCGATGTTCGTAATTGACCGCTTCAACTGTGCGGCTGGTCTCGCTCGCAAGAACGATTACCGTTTGATCGGTAGGCACGAGAGCGATTGCGTCTTGCGGACTGGCTTGAGCAAACACGCTCAAGCTGAGAACACTTCCGATCACGAATACAAATGTATGTTGCACGATATCTCCTGCAGTTCTGAAACTGCCATATTGCATCGCTGCCCTGGGTTGGTGGATGATGCCACTTGGCTTCTCAAGCGGAAGGTGTCAATGTCCCACGCGAAAGTGCCGAAGATAGTCAAACACCCCAAAAAGATTTCCGAGCCACACGACGAGCACGATCACTACGAGTGCGTTCAGGATCGACTTAATCTGCCCCTGCATCGGAATAAATCTGTTGATCAGCCACAGCACAATCCCTACTCCAACAATTGCGATGATTACGGTGGTTAGCGGCAAAGCGTGTTCTCCAGTCATTTCTCTGACGCCATCCGCCCGATTGGCATCGTCGGGAAGTTCCAGGCGATCGCCCCAAACGGCGCAGATGTCAGAAGGAAGAGAAGAGTGATTCTCCGCTTCATTTCTATTCTTCCTGCATAATGCACAAATAGCTGAGCTACAGTGCTCACCCGATTACTTGGAGGGCGTTGCTTGAAGCGGCCTTCCTGTTATTTAGGACCGTCAGTCAATCTCACAAATACTCCTCAAACATGAGCAAAAGTGAACAGACATCTGCTTCATTTAAAGGCGATGATGGACAGAGAATCGTCGTGATCAGAGAAGTCCAAGCGGTAGTCTGTCTCCACGCTGTGACTGTTTCCCGAGAACCAGCTCGAGAGCCTGCCACAAGCATTGATAAAGCGCGGCGTTCGTTTTTTTGGAAGGACCAAGTTCTCCACCAGCGAATTGCTCGCGGCGAGGTAATGATTTGATCAGAAATATGTACGCTCGATTCGATTCCGCTACCTTCCTCGCAAACGCCGGCTTGGGTCGAACCATCGTTCAATTGAAACCGAAGGAGACATTCTTTTGTCAGGGAGACATCGCGGACTCTGTGTACTATCTGCAGAAGGGGCGCGCCAAGGTCACTGTTGTTTCACAGACGGGCAAAGAGGCAACGATCACTCTCTTGTCAGCTTCTGATTTCGTCGGTGAGGAGTCTTTGGCGACGATCGTCGGGCTGCACATGGCAACCGCGACTGCCGTGAACTCCTGCACGGCACTCAAGATCAGCAGAAATGAAATGATCCGCGTAATGCATGACGAGCCCGCGTTCGCCGATATTTTCCTCAAGTTCCTGCTGGCACGCAGCATGCGAATCCAGGCAGATCTTGTCGATCAGCTCTTCAACTCCAGCGAGAAACGCTTGGCTCGGATTCTCCTTTTGATGGCGGAATTCGGCAAGCCTGGTGAACCCGACTCTTCCATCCCTCCCATTACTCAGGAAACTCTAGCCGATATGATTGGCACCACGCGTTCCCGCGTCAGCTTCTTTATGAACCGCTTTCGCAAGCTCGGCTTCGTAAGCTACGACGGCCGCATCCAGGTGCACAAATCTCTGCTCAATGTGATCCTGCTCGATCAATTGCCCGGCGAGAATGCAAAGAAACCAGCCATTTCAAGTATCCAGTAAAACTATTCCGTCCGAGTCGTCAAAGGCCGGATCTCATTGGTTTTGAGTAAATACGCCCTAAAATTGACTGCCCGCGCATTTTGTACGTCCTGCATATCTACAGCTATTTGCGCAACGCGCTCACTCTTGACCCCGGATGGAGAAACAATAATATCGCCTCCAGCAAAACATGCAGCGAACCGGGCGCAGCGCAAACATGCCAAAGAGTCCATCAAGCGGGCGCAATTCTGCGGATTTGAATTTCACTGAATTGCAGCGTGGGCATACACGTCTAATCCACAATACCCGCGGCAGCCAATTCGGCCAGGTCATTGTCTCAACGCTCATAGGCCGTGGCTCAGAAAATCGGAATGTCTCTTCACCGTTGTGCGCTTTCTGATTTGCTCCGCGCCTGAGGGTCCGCGGGATCGGCCCGATTGGCACTGGCCTTCGCGGGTAACGCAGCGATCGTGATTTCCGCCGCATAATCGTCTGCAAACCTTGGTGGATTTGTTCCTGCCGCGTCTGGCAAGACCACGGAGTAACCGGTCGCATCTGGTTGGCTCAATGGCTCGCACAGAAATATGTCTCTGCGATGGCGCTGCGAAAGGTGGCTTTCCTTATCTTTCTTCTCGATGATGCTCATGTCAGCTCCAGTCGTTCGGTTGCGTGCCTTAGAGATACTCGTCTGGAGCGAAGCCTGGAAAGCTAAAGGCGAGAAGCGGAAGAGGACCACTTGCATCAAGCATACGCCCGCAACGGTTCGAGTGCCGGCTACTTTGTCCTCGATCGTGACCCACGGCCCTCCGAGATCTCCGGCCATTTACAGGGATGGATTGTTGACACTGTAAAGACGGGCGAGTAAGTTGAAGTCACCTTCTCCTGGGGTCAATTTACCTTTCCGCGCCGCTTCCGGCCTTCAGGGAATTAAGGCGCGCAATGAGAGGCTTCTCGCGACCCCTATGGAGATTGCTCGATCATCGCGCTACGTTCACCCCGCACCACTTAGAGCGGCATTCCCATCAACGCCCTCACAATGTCCCGCCAAATTCTTAGTTCACTCACGGTTCAAGGAGGAACCATGCGGATCCGTGCGTTTGCACTTGCCTTCGTGTCTGCCCTGCTTTTGAGCTTTTCAGCCTTGGGATCTTCGCAAGCAAAACCAGCGGATCGCCTGCTTTCACCGATCGTTTCCTCCCAACGCACCATTACCAATCCGGTGCACCCGCTGGCCACCAGGCAGAACGATTTGGGCCGCGTCAACGCCAATCAGGTCTTTCATCGCTTGGTCCTGCTTCTCCAGCGCAGTCCTGATCAAGAGGCTTCTCTGCGGCAACTCCTCAAGGACCAACAGGACAAAACTTCGCCGCAGTATCATCAGTGGCTCACTCCCGCGCAGTTCGGTCAGCGCTTCGGTCCAAGCGATAATGACCTCGCTACCATCACAGGCTGGCTCAGAGCCCGGGGTTTCTCGGTTGAGGCGCCATCAAACGGCCGCCAGTTCCTGGTCTTCACCGGCACCAGCAGCCAGCTTGAGACCGCATTCCAAACCGAGATGCACCGCTATTCTGTCCATCAGAAGACCTACTTCGCCAATGCCAAACCCGCCAGTATTCCTGCGGCCCTTGCGCCCTCAGTCCGCGGCATGGCAAGCCTCACTTCCTTCGCGCAGATGCAGCCGCAGTATCATTTGGCCGCAAACCCAAATATGGATATCGGCGGCGCCCCGCTCACCGGCCCAGCCGACCTTTCGGCGGTCTATGATGCCTCTCCCCTCCAGATCAGCGGCATCCAAGGACAAGGTCAGTCCATCGCGCTGATCGAGGAAAGCAATATCAATCCAACTGACCTCACAGAATTCCGTTCCATTACCGGGCTTCCCGCCGCGACCCTCAATGTGATTGTGAACGGACCCGATCCCGGCCCTCTCTACAATGGCGAAGAAACCGAGGCCATCGCCGACGTCGAATATGCGGGTGCTTTCACGCCTGACGCCACCCTCAACGTGGTCGTCACCGCATCCACTGAGCTCAACCAGGGCATCGATCTATCCACTATCTATGCTGTCGATTTTCTCGTCTCGCCCATTACTTCGCTGAGCTATGGCGGATGCGAAGCGCTAGACAACACGTATTTGCCGGGCACTGAGGAGCTTTATCAATACGCCTACGAGCAGGGCGCGGCAGAGGGCATCAGCCACTTCGTCTCCTCCGGCGACTACGGCGGAGACTCCTGTGGCTATCTTGGCATCGGTGCCGGCTATGGCGTCAACGCCATCGGCTCTTCGCCTTGGAACGTCTCCGTGGGTGGGACCGAATTCATCATGCCTGATCCCAACGTCTATTTTCCTGCTCCTTCATTCACCGCCACCGGTTACATTCCCGAGAGCACGTGGAACGACTATGAGAACCCCGAGGATGGCCGATCGCTCGCCGGCGGCGGCGGCGCTTCGGTCTTCTACAACAGCCTGACCAATCCCTCCCTCGGGATTGGCAAACCCGCTTGGCAAACCGGCCCCGGCGTGCCTGCAGATAACGCCCGCGACGTGCCCGACGTGTCGCTGGTTGCCGGTGACAACCTGGCCTACATGGTCTGCCAAGCCGATGCATTTGGCGGCAACTGCGCGCAAGGCCAGGCCCTCGGTTTGATTGGTACCTCGTTGGCTTCGCCTTCGTGGGCAAGCATTCAGGCGCTCATCAATCAGAAGAACAATTTGATCGACGGCGCCGGCAATCCCAATCCCGTCTATTACCAGCTGGCCGGTCAACAGAATTCCCCGTTCCACGACATCACCGTCGGCGACACCAAGGTGCCTGACGGTTACTGCAGTTTCGACTACTGTGCTGGCGCCAACCTGGTTGGCTACGTCGCGTCACCCGGCTACGATCTGACCACGGGCTTGGGTTCGGTCGACGTCAATCAATTGGCTTCGAACTGGCTCCCGCCTACGGGCAGCGGCGTGCCCACGGTGACCCTCAGTACTGGCGGCGTCACAAGCATCACCCATGGAGATGCACTCACTGTCACGGTGTCGGTCAGCAGCGGTGGATCGACGGTTCCCACCGGAAACGTTGTACTCCTTGCAGGCACCCAGGCCATCGATCAGATCACTCTCGACGGAACAGGGAATGCCACGCTCCAAATAGGCGCCGCATCCGGCATCGAACTTCCCGGCGGAAGCTACAACTTGATCGCACAATACGCTGGAGACGCCCACTTCGCCGTCGCCAAATCGAACTCGATTCCACTAACCGTCAATCCTGAGGCCACAATCACGCAGGCCAGCAGCAGTTCTGCTGTAGCGGTGCCATACGGGACAATCATCACCATCTCGGCCGCGGCATACGGCGTCAACAGCAGCTCTGGCTATCCCGTTCCCGGCGCCTACTCCTTCAGCGAAGGCGCAACCACGTTGGGATCCGCGACCCTTGCACAAACCGGCGAACGCTTTTCGCTGTGGGCAAAAGGCACTACAGCCAATCTGCAACTATCCGGTACCACTCTGCTGGGCGCGGGCACACACTTGATCGTGGTTAGTTCGCCGCCGGCAAGCGCAAGCTTCGAGCCCAGTGTCTCTGGCCCTGTTGAGGTGGTGGTCAACAAGAGCGCCGTCCTCGTGTCGCTCATTCCCAATCACACCAATCCGACCGTCAATTCGACGGTCAACCTGGTGGTCACCGTCCAGAACCTCCTCGTGAACAACAACTACGTCTCCTTGAATGAAGTTCCAGTTACAGGCAATGTGGACTTCTACGACACCAGCACCAACCCCGCAACCAAGCTTGGCACTGCGGCTTTGTCGGCGGGGGGCACTACTTCGCTGCCCGTCACCTTCAGCGCGGCCGGCCAACACGCGCTCGTGGCGCAATACGACGGCGACGCCAATAACCTTCCCAATACCTCGGGCGCCGTCGACATCTCTGTCGGAAGCAAGTCGCCCACCAGCATCACCGTCAGCAGCGGAATCAACTTTACTTACGCTCCCACACCCATCAATCTGCAAGCGGTTGTCACCGGAGATTCCGCAGGCGCTCTGCCTACGGGCACCGTGACCTTCACCGATGCCACTGCCAATAATGGCGCGGGCTCCACCGTCGGCTCTGCGACACTGGGCTCGTCCGGATCTGCTACCTTCAGCGCAACTTCACTGTCCCCCGGCACCCACTCCATTACCGCGAGCTATCCGGGAGATGCCAATTTCGCCGGCTCAACCTCCGTCGCCTACCAGGTCTCGATCATCTCTCTCAATCTCACATCATCCCCTGCATCAGCTACCGTCTCCGCAGGGCAAAACGTGCAGTCGATCGCAGTGAAGATCGCAACCAACAGCATCTTCACCAACTACTACTTCTCCTCCGTGAACCTTGCCTGCTCCGGTTTGCCGACCGGCGCGTCGTGCGTTTTCGGAACCACTGCGGTGAACCCCACCTACAACTCAACGACAGGAGTTCTTTCCGGTTCGACAACCCTTGCGATCTACTCCACCGGGCCCACGTTGCAAAAGGCAGCCGTCGCGCCGCCGCACAAACCATGGCATGCCACAGCTCCGCTGGCGCTGGCTGGATTGGTTGCCCTTGTCTTCCGCAGGAGACGGGTGCTCGCCTCGCTCGCCGGATTGATCATGCTGGTCTTCTTCCTTGGGCTCAGTGGTTGCACTAGCGGCAGTGGAGGACAGTACAACATCACCAGCCCCGGCACTCCGGCGGGCAGCTATCCCGTTACGGTAACTGGAACGATGATTGATGGACCATTCGGCACCTTCACCACTACGGCAACCTTCAACTTGACCGTGACTGCAGTGGGGCAGTGACGACGGCACAAAAAAGATCCGCTGCGAACGGAACTTATTGCCCATTCGCAGCGGATCCTTTCTTTCTGCCGAGTTATCAGAATAGAAGGTGAACCAGGAATTCAATCTGGCGGCCTGCATCCGCCCCCTGCGCATATCCAAAAGTTGCGCTTTGAATGTTTGCGCCGGGATTGGCATTTCCGTTCGTGATCGGCTGCAGTTGCAGCTTGTTGAATGCGTTGAAGAAGTTGGCCTGGAACTTGATGACACTGGTGTGTCCCCACGCCTCAATGCTCACTTCTTTCGACCCGCTTATGTCCGTGTTGAAGAAACAGGGCCCAACGAAACTATTTCGGCCAATGCCCGGCACATAAGTGATCGTGCTTGCCGGTGGAGTGATGTCAAAGTAAGCCGGACCGCCCTTGGGAAAATTCGATCCGGTCTGAAATGCGCTCGATGAGCAACTGGTCCCGGCTCCGCCATAATACGCCAGCGGACGAGTTGGGCTGACCACGCCCGAACCTAACTCATTGGCAGTGGTCGTCAGGTTATAGGTCACAGGCGTCCACGGAAAACCCGTGTGATAAGTCACGATCGTGTTGACTCGCCACCCATTGGCCACTGCCTTCACCAACCCATTGCCCGAATGCACATGGGGCAGCTCATACAGTCCGATTGCAGTGATCCGATGTTTCACGTTGTAGTCCGACGGTCCCCACTCTGTCGCGTTGTTGGCCGGATCGGTCTGATTCGCATTGGAGTCGGCCGCATCGCCATTCGACACCTGGTCCAACGATTTGGAATAGGTGTAGTTGACGCTGAAGCTCAGGTTATGTTCAAAGTTCCTCGACAAAAATGCATTCAGTGCGTTGTAACTCTGATTCGAATCAGTCTGCGCAAAATACGCGGCATACACCGGCGAATTGACCGTCGAATAGAGGAAGTCCTGATTGACCAGGCGCGCATAGTTGTGGCCCACGCTGCCGGCATACCCAAGAGTCATTGTCATCTGGTAAGGCAGTTGATACTGCGTCTCCAGCGAGAACAAATAGCTCATCGGATATTTCAGGTTCGGCGAAGCGCCGTATACCTCAACCTGCGCTCCGCCGTTGGGAAATCCCGCGGCGTCGACGCCCGTCTTCAGCGCCGGATTCGCCGGGAAGCTTGTCGGAGAGTTGCTGCTGCCGATGGCATACACAATTCCGGCAGTGTTCCCATTGCCGCCGCAGCACAGTCCGAAATTGGCAATATTGGGGCCATCTTCGAGCGCGTTGTTGAATAGCGCGATGTCAAGATGGTTAAAGGCCATTCCAAATCCGCCGCGAATGACCAACTTGCTGTTCAGCGCTGCGGGGTTATACGCAAAGCCGACCTTTGGGGCCAGATTAGCGTGCCTGAAGCCCCACAAATGATTTCTGGGCACAAGAGTCATCCCGCTCAGTTCGCTGCCCGTCGGCCCTAGCAGCGGATAGTTGATCATCGACCCCTTGTTATTGAGAGGAGTGAATTCCTCCCAGCGCAATCCCGTGTTCAAAGTGAATTCCGGCGTGACCTTCCAGTCATGCTGGCCATATACCGCATAGTCTTGTGAACGAAAGTAGCGTTGTGTCTCGGCAGTTCCGCCGGTGTTGGGATTGGCATAAACAGCTTCGTACACCGATGCATCATTGGCCATTGCCCAAAGGCCCTGCATCGCGTACGTCGGCCGCTCATATCCAAATAGATTGTCGTTGTCCTGCTCGTATCGAGCTTCTGCCCCGATGCGCAGCGTGTGTGCGCCCCAGGTGTGGGTCACAAGATCGCGCCCTTCAAAAGTGTTCTCCGCAAATGCCGCGGGCGTAGTGTTCGACGCCTCCACCCCGTATTGGATTGCGAAAGGCAGCGTCTGCACATTGATGTAAGGGATACCGTAATCGATCAATGGGCCGGCATCGCTCAGCTCGTTATCGGCAAAGCGCGTTCCATTCCCGCGCAGTTCGTTGAGCCAGCTCGATGAGAAGGTGTGAATGTAGATCCCGGTCCCCGCCGTATTCAGAGGCTTGAATGGCACATCCGACCCTGGCCGCGAACCCGCCGTTCCAGATGTCCCGTAATTGTCCAGCTTGGTTATATAGAAGCTGCCCGTGATTTGATCTTTTGATGTCAGATACCAGTCTCCACGCCCGTTGAACTGGTTGCCATGGCTGTGCGATGGCACCGATAGCTGCACATTTTCAACGTCGGCTATCCCGTCGAGGCCGCCCCCCGTTGCAAGATCGGCGGGGAACACCCCCAATTGAGTAGCGCCTCCCGGCGTCAGCGAACCAATATCCAGGCCGCCACTCACCACAGCGCAATTGCCGGCGCCAAACCCGTCGCAACTTGGTGTCAACACATTCGTGATCCGAGGCACAATGCCTGGCGTCGCCAAGATCGCCGCCGACACTCCGCCGGGACGATTGGCAATCACCGCCGATCTGTAAGCTGCAGTTTCAACATAGCCCGTCTCACTGTTATTGTTCCCTGTCTTGTAACCCTCATACGAGCCGAAGAGAAAGGCCTTGTCTTTCCAAAGCGGCCCGCCAAGCGAGCCCGCGTAAGTCCGCGCCTTGTTTTCGACACGAACGGGAAGTGCGTTCGAAGGACCGCCCCATCTGTTATAGGCGTTCAGCCCAGGTTCGTCATATTGAAAAAATCCAGATCCGTGAATCTGATTCGTGCCGCCCTTGGTAACGACTTTGATCTGCGCGCCAGAGTTACGCCCATCCACCGCGTCGTACGACGTTGAGATCACGGTCATCTGGCCAACAGCCTCGGTATTCGGCGTCACCACGGCCGAGCCGCCGTGCGTCAGTGAGTTCACGCTCACGCCGTCAATCATGAAGTTGTTGTCGGCCTGGCGCTGTCCGTCCGCAGTCACCTGAACCTGGTTCTCCGTCTGGAAGATTCCCGCGTTCGATCCGCCCGGCCCAGCCGCGTTCGGCAGCAGATTCGACGAGCCCGTCCCTGAGCGCGAGCCATCACCGGTTATTCCGGGAGCCGTCCGCAAAAGCTCGTAGGGATCGCTGCCATAGGTCGGCAGATTCTGAATCTCTGTCGCATCGATCGTCGTTCGAATACTCGCATCGGCCGTCTGCAGCAGCGGCGTCTCATTCGCCGATACGGTCACGGTTTCAGACGAACCACCGGCCTGCAGCGTCACGTTGAAACTGCGAGGGCTCTCAGCCTCCAGGGAGACGTCCGCAAAATCGTTCTCCTTGAATCCCGCCGCTTGTACGGTCAACTTGTAGTGCCCCGCCGGCAGTTCGTCAAAGCTGTACGCGCCCGAGCCCGAAGTAATGACCACAATTTTCTGATTCGTGCCGAGATTCGTCAACGTCGCAGTCGCGTTGGGAATGACTGCGCCGGACGGATCCTGAACTGTGCCCGACAAGCTGGCGTTAAACTGCGCCCGCAGTTGCGCGGCAAGCAACAAAAGCAGAATAGCGGGAATCCAACCCGCTTTGCGTAAAACTCGTTGCGCGATTGCCCCATGCGCGCCGATTCCGTACCTTGATTTCTCTACATCGCTATTCCTTGGCATTGCGACCTCCTGAAATTACAACTCAGAAAACTGTTCTCCCGCTCTTGGTCTCGTGAACATCGGTCCCTCGTCACGCGATTTGAGCCTGAGCCATCGCGCAAGAGAAACTCATCATGACTTGAAACAGTTGGAATTCCTCGGTGGCATCCGATGACGGCGGGTAGGTCTCAGAGCTCGGGGAAAGCACAAATCAATCACAACTAAATAGTTAGATGCCGATTCGGGCCTTCGCGCTTGCGCGGCTATGCCTGAGTTCTTTTCCTTCTAGGCCGGTGCTCATTCGTTGGCAGCGCCCCTATCAAGTGAGCGACACAGGATTCGTCAGGCGAGATCGGCTCTCTCACCGGCCAACCAGCCAAAATTGTTTTTTTGATCTAACGAGTGAATCAGTGCGATTCGTCTATCTAAGTTAGATAAGGGCCCATGCGACTCCCATCCCATTAACTTCAATCCTTCTAGAGAGATGTCCACGATATTGGATACTTAATAACTTCAGCCGGTGAGCAGTTCAAATTCGACTCACCACTGCGCCCTCCCCTTGCAATTCCAGCCCATTTACACAAAGCGACGAAGTCGCGGTGATCACCCCGCCGCAGTTCCAGATCCATTCCTCCGCCCGCCTAATCCCTGCTCAAAATAAAAAGAGCGAAGCGCTCAGCGCTTCGCTCCCGATCCCTGCCTGTTCGTCTTCAATAGATTCTGAAATTGATCTCCACCGCGATCCGCACTGGTACCGCCATGTTGCCCTTCATCGCCGGCTTGAACTTGTACTTCCTTACCGCTTCCAGCGCCTTCTCATCGAGTCCCATGCCCAGCGCTCTGATCACTCGCGGGTCCTGCGGATTGCCAAACTTGTCCACGATCAGCGAAATCACCACAACGCCCTGATACTTTGCCCGGCGCGCTTCATCACTAAACTCCGGATCGGGCGTAAAGATCGGCACCGGCGCCAATACGCCTCCGCCGATCTGATAGAGCCCGCCACCTGTGTTCCCGCCCTGTCCAGGTCCAAAGCCGTCCCCGGTCCCCGATCCCAGGCCGCCGCCATATCCGTTCCCCATGCCACCGCCGCCGCCTTGTCCATTCGACGCCAGTTGCACATTGGCTGACTTGGTCATGCCGATGTTCGGCATGTTCGGGTTATCCGGCAATTGAATATTCTGTTGCACGTTGATCGCTGACGGAACCGCCAGCTTCGGATTGTCCAGCAATGGCACCATGGGAGGCGTGATCGGGTCCTTCATCCGCGGGGGCAACTTGCCCTTGATCGGATCCACAATGTCATGCGATCCGCCACCACCGCCGCCACCTGCTTGCGTGCCCGCCTTCGGCGCCTTCAGATCAAAATTCCCAACATCGATATTTGTCGCACTCAATGGCGGGTTCACGATGTTGTGCACAATGTGAATGCCCAGCCAGATCACCAGCAGCAGAATGCCAATGTTTAATGTCGATGAGATCCCGATTGCCCACGGGTTCGCCTTCACTGCCATCCGGTCGGGCACAGGAATCGGTGTCGATGTCAGTTTCAGAGGGGGAAGCTTTACAGGAAAGAAGACATCGCGAATATTTTCATAAAGCGTCGTCAGACCGGCTTCTCCTCAAACGCCTTACCCAGAAAGGCATCGAGCTCATGTCCGGTCGACATCGTCGCCGTTGCTCCGGACTCCGTTTCTGGCTGCATCAGGATTTCGTTTGCCATCTCTGTCGTCGGCCTTCCCGACTGCGATTGCCCTAGCGCGGGGGAATCTGATGTGAAGACCTTCCATCCATTATGCTCGACTCTCCCAGCCCTTGTCTCTACCTGGGATTGAGGGGCACCGTTCTGGTCATCCTCCAGAGTCTCATACCCTCTTGGATGCACAATTCCCATAATCAATAGACGACCAACACCTCCGGTCGTTACCGAAAATTCTTCCCTAAACATTTACACTGTTCAATGAGCAAATTTGTTCCAGATCAGGGAGTCACAATGTCTCCAGCGCCGGAGCTAAAGGCGACCTTAACTCTGCCTCAAACCGCCTTCCCGATGAAGGCCAATCTGCCTCAGAATGAGCCACTTCGCCTCGCTCGCTGGACCGAGTTGCGCCTCTACGAAGAGCTGCGTAAAGCCGGCCGCGGCCGGCCCGTCTATCTCCTCCACGATGGCCCCCCCTACGCCAATGGCCCCATTCACCTCGGCCACGCTCTCAACAAGGGACTCAAGGACTTCGTCGTTAAGTCCAAAACCATGGCCGGTTTCGACGCTCCCTACGTTCCCGGCTACGATTGCCACGGCCTTCCTATCGAGATCAAGGTCGACGAGCAGCTCGGCCGCAAAAAGCTCGAGATGCCCGCGCCCGCCGTCCTGGACGCGTGCCGCGCTTACGCCCAAAAATACATCGATCTGCAAACTTCCCAATTCGAACGCATCGGCTGCTTTGGCCGCTGGCAGACGCCCTACAAGACCATGGCCCGCGACTACGAGGCCCGCACCCTCGAGGCCTTCTACGGCTTCCTTGAGCGGGGCTTCGTCTACCGCGGACTTAAGCCCGTCTACTGGTGCATCCACGACCGCACCGCCCTCGCCGAAGCTGAAGTCGAATACGCGCCCCACACCAGCCCGTCCATCTACGTGCGCTATGCGCTCACTTCCGCAGCAGACAAAATCAACCCCGCTCTCGCCGGTCGCGAGGTCTATACCATCATCTGGACCACGACCCCATGGACCATTCCCGCCTCCATGGCCGTCGCTTTCCATCCCGACTTTGAATACGTCGCCCTCGCTGCCAGCAGCGATCTCAAGACGCCCGTTGCGCCCACCGATCCCGTCTACATCGTTGCCGCCGAGCTCGCGCCCGCCGTCGTCGCCGCGTGTCGGCTCGGCAACACTGCAGAGCTTGCTCGATTCAAAGGCAGCACTCTCGAACGCACCACCTTCAAGCATCCCTTTCTCGAACGCAGTATCCTCGGCGTCCTCGCCACCTACGTCACCGCAGACACGGGCACCGGTGCCGTCCACACCGCGCCCTCTCACGGTGCCGACGACTTCTACACTGGACAGCGTTACGGCCTCGACCAGACCTGCCGCGTCGACGCTTCTGGCCATCTCCACGTCGATCCCGAAGCCTGGCCCCACTCCACCCCGCCACCCTTTGAGGGTCTCAAGGTCTGGGCCGCCAATCCCGTCGTCCTGGCCATGCTTGAGGAGCGACGCGCACTCCTCGCTTCTTCCGACTTCGAGCACTCCTACCCAGTCTGCTGGCGCTGCCACAATCCCATCATCTTCCGCGCCACTGAACAGTGGTTCATCTCCCTCGACACTCCCATCGGTGAAAAGACCTTCCGCCAGCTCGCCATCGATGAAATCGACAAGGTTGTCTGGGATCCCGCCTGGGGCAAAGAGCGCATCACCAACATGATCGCCACCCGCCCCGACTGGTGCATCAGCCGCCAGCGCATCTGGGGCGTGCCCATCGCCGTCTTTCTCTGCGAAGACTGCAATGCGCCCATCCTCGATCCCGCCCTCAATCGCAAGATCGTCTCGCTCTTCGATCGCGAAGGCGTCGAAGCCTGGCACACTACCGACGTAGCATCACTCCTGCCCACAGACGCGAAGTGCGCAAAGTGCGGCGGAGCCACCTTCCGCAAAGAAACCGACATTCTCGACGTCTGGTTCGACTCCGGCACAAGCTGGTTCGCCGTCTGCGAATCTGACCCCAACCTCAAGTCTGCCTACTCGGACTTCCAAAACAACAAGGGCGTAGAAGTCTTATATCTCGAGGGCGGCGATCAGCATCGCGGCTGGTTCCACTCTTCCCTGCTCACCTCCGTCGCTCTCCGCGGCCGCGCGCCTTACTCCCACGTCGCCACCGCCGGCTGGACCCTCGACGAGCAGGGCCGCGCCATGTCCAAATCCCTCGGCAACGGTGTCGACCCGGTCGACATCGCTGAACGCCTCGGCGGCGAAATCGTCCGCCTCTGGGTCGCGTCCATTGATTTCAGAGAAGACATGGCCGCCAGCGAAAACCTCATGCAGCGCTGCGCCGAGCTCTATCGCAAACTGCGAAACACGTTTCGCTTCTTGCTTGGCAATCTGCACGGATTTAACCCGGCCACAGACAAGGTAGAAGAAGGCGACCTCCTGCCGCTCGATCGCTACATGCTGGCCCGCACCCGCGACCTCACTGAAAAAATCACCGCCTGGTACGACGCCTTCGAATTCCATCGCGTCTATCAGGCCGTCAATGAGTTCGCTGTCGTCGATCTCAGTTCGTTCTACCTCGACGTTCTCAAAGATCGCATGTACACCTTCGCGCCCACCAGCAAAGAACGTCGCTCCGCGCAGACCGTCCTGTGGAAGATCACCGAGACCCTCGTCCGCCTGAT
>Ga0181537_10000696_pt1 | contig 31263 bp, 28 predicted proteins | sample PEATcosm2014_Bin_39_FD_119765 | JGI IMG/M metagenome (GOLD analysis project Ga0181537, IMG submission 119765) | Peatland microbial communities from MTU Mesocosm Facility, Houghton, MI, USA - PEATcosm2014_Bin23_10_metaG | ecosystem: Environmental > Terrestrial > Soil > Wetlands > Peat | place... | reverse complement strand
TTTTGCCGCGGGCCAGCGGAAAGTCGAGGTTCGCGGCCCGTTCGCCGAACTGGCCGAAGAGATTGCGGAGGTTCATAGGGGATTCTGGAAAACCCGGTCAACTCGCCAGCCGCGTTTCTAGATAAATGATCGGCTATCCGGGCGTGCGCGCCGATTACACCAATTGGGTCGAAGTTCGCGACCGTGCCTACCCGATACCGCCCGTGGATCTCGCGGGCAAGAGAGGCTAGCCGATGGCCGTCGTCAAGCCCAAGGTGGACGCCGTCGTCGTGGGAATGGGGTGGACGGGCGCGATCATGGCGCTCCTCCTCAGGTACCCGGAATCGGCATCACCGGCATGATCTCGACGCCTTCGCCGGGGAAAATCGCAAAGTGCGGATGCTTCTCGAAAAGTTTCGCGGCCGCTTGGTGCGACTCGGCTCGCACCACCGTGAACGCGGCCAGGTGATTGCTCGTATCCTCGATCCCTGTCTCCGTGACTCTCTTGGTTTTTCCGAGCGGTCCGCCCATGGATACAATGGCCCCGTGATGCTTCTCGACCCAGGCTTTCCAGGACGCCATGCCCTCGCGTTCCTTCGCGCGACGATCGGCTTCGGAAAGGGCATCCCACGCCTTTCGTTTCGGGCTTGTCGCGCTGCCGATGAATACGGCGAGGTAGGTGTTATGGGTGTCCATTGAATTTCCTCATGGTTGATGTATTAGAAGGGCAGCTCTTCCAGTTTCTTTCATACGACGAATACGGGTATCGGATTTCGACAGGGGAGCCGAAAATGATATTTGCCTGAGTCTGCCTGTGTCAGATACCCCTGTATGAGGGCCCCCTTCATCACGCTATTGTCGAAAATCTGGGCGGCCGTTCGTCGTACCGAATGTCAGCCAACGCATTGCAAGTCTAGGAGGATTATCTATGAGAGTCATGGTCCTGGTGAAAGCCAGCGCAGAAAGCGAAGCCGGAGCGATGCCCAAACCCGAACTGCTCGAGGCCATGGGAAAATTCAACCAGGAACTGATCAGCGCGGGGGTGCTGCTGGCTGCCGATGGACTCAAGTCCAGCGCCCACGGGAAGCGCGTTCGTTTCAGCGGCAGGCAGCGCACCGTCCTCGACGGTCCCTTTACGGAGACCAAGGAACTGGTGGCCGGCTACTGGATCTGGCAGGTCAAGACCATCGAGGAAGCCGTCGAATGGGCGAAGCGTTGTCCTAACCCCATGCCCGGCGACTCGGACCTCGAAATCCGGCCGCTGTTCGAAATGACTGATTTCGCATGAGGGGCGATCATGACTCGATTCAGCAATAATGCGACCAGGGCTGTACTCCCTGTTGAGGTACCGATGGCTTACATGCTCCTCATTGTCGAGCAACCGGGGGAACGCGGGGCCCGAACGCAAGCGGAAGGTCGGATACTGTACGACCGCATGGTGCGCTTCAGCGAGGATCTCAAGTCCCGCGGGATGCTGACGATCAGCCAATCTCTGAAGACCGACGCGGACGGCGCACGTGTCCGGGCCCAAGGCAATCAGGTCTCGATCGTCGATGGTCCGTTCGCCGAGTCCAAGGAAATGATCGGCGGATTCTTTCTCCTCACCTGCGAGACTCGCGAACAAGCCATCGCCATTGCACGCGAATGCCCCGCGGTGCAGTGGGCGACGGTCGAAGTGCGGGAACTTGGTCCGTGTTTCGCGTAACGAGCCGACCCTTGGATCATGGTTGAGCCGGCGATTCACCGCACCGTCGAGGCGGTTTGGCGTATGGAATCCGCCAAGATCATCGCGAAATTGACGCGCATGCTCCGCCAGGTAGGCATCGCCGAGGAGTTCGCGCAGGACGCGCTGGTCACCGCGTTGGAGCAGTGGCCCCGCACGGGCGTTCCCGACAACCCGGCCGCATGGCTCATGACCACGGCGAAGAATCGGGCGCTCGATGAATTGCGACGGCGGAAACTCGTCAATCGCACCCACGAAGCGATCGCGAACGCAACGCCGACGGCGATGCCGGATCGAGAGCACGCGTTAGACGATGACGTCGGCGATGATTTGTTGCGGCTGATATTCATCGCCTGTCATCCGGTGCTGTCGACCGACGCCCGCACGGCATTGACCCTGCGCATGCTCGCCGGTCTCAAGACCGAAGAAATCGCCCGCGCCTTCCTGGTATCGGAACCGGCCATCGCACAACGCATCGTGCGCGCCAAGCGCACCCTCGCGGAAGCCCAGGTACCCTTCGAATTGCCAAGCGCTGAAGAACGGGCGAAACGTCTCGGCTCGGTGCTCGAAGTGATCTATCTCATCTTCAACGAGGGCTACGCCGCCACCAGCGGGGAAGACTGGACGCGCCCCGCCCTTTGCGAGGAAGCCATGAGGCTGGGTCGCATCCTCGCCGAACTTCTTCCTGTGGAGCCCGAGGTGCATGGTCTCGTGTCCTTGATGGAGATCCAGGCCTCACGACTGGGTGCGCGGGTCGACGCCGCGGGCGAGCCGGTATTATTGTTGGCGCAAAACCGCGGTCAATGGAATCAACTGTTGGTTCGCCGAGGACTCGCCGCGCTCGACCGGGCTCAACGCCTGGGCGGTCCGTCCGGGCCCTATACCCTGCAGGCCGCCATCGCCGCTTGCCACGCCCGGGCCGCCACAGCCGCGGCCACCGACTGGGAGCAGATTGTTGCGCTCTATGACGCGCTCGCCCAGGTGACGCCATCGCCCGTGGTCGAACTGAATCGGGCAGTCGCGGTGTCGATGGCCTTCGGGCCCGCGGCGGCATTGCAACTCGTTGACACGCTATCGCAGGAGCCGCGGCTGACCCACTATCATTTGCTGCCGAGCGTGCGCGGCGATCTGTTGCAGAAGCTCGGTCGCTACGATGATGCCCGGGTGGAATTCTCGCGGGCCGCCGGGCTCACGCAAAACGCGCGTGAAAGAACCCTGCTGCTCGGTCGCGCCGCCGCGTGCGGCATGCAGGCTCAATAGCCGCTAGATCGCATCCGGCTGCAGGCGCGCGTCGCGCGAATCCAAGGTTGGCAGTGTTGCCGTGTCCGTGACGCTGCCGCGCAGCAACTCGAGGAAGTCATCAGCGGTCAGCGGCGCACCGAGCACTGCGCCTTGTGCCAGCGGTCTTGCATGGCGAAGCAGGGTCGCCAACAGCTCCGGCGACGAAATCCCCGTCGCACACACGACGATGCCGAGTCCACGCGCCGCGCCCAAGATACCGTCGAACAACAGCGCCTCCGATCCCCCGGCCTCGATCCTCAATAGCAGGTAAGGATCGATGCGTAATTTCGAGATGGGCAGGATGGACAGCAGGCGAAGATTGGAGTGCTCGGCATTGAACCCATCGATCGCGACGGATATGCCGGCGTCGCGGACCTTCGTGATCGAGCGCAGGGCAGCCGCGCTCGGGCCAAGCGCCGCTTCCTCCACTTGCAGTTCGAGGAAGGACGGCGCCAAATCATTTTCAGCGAGAATTTTTTGCACCAGGGACAAAAAAGCCGCATCCACCAGGGCGCGCTGCGACACCGGAACGCCGATCGGAAAGTCATGCCCGATGACCTTGAGCCACGCCCGCTGTTCGCGGCACGCGTCGCGCAGACGGCGCTCGACCAATGCCAGTCCAAGTCCGGCGGCATCGATTTCCGCCGCGAGCTCGATCGCCGGCCGACACGTTTGCGGTCCGGGAATGCAGAGCAGAGCCTCCACTCCGGCGATCTGGCCGGTCTGCAGATCGATCTGCGGCTGATAGCGAAATACGGCGTTGCAGACCGCGAGTCGCGTGCGCAGCCGTATCTGAGTGGAGCCAAATCCGGCACTCGACGGGGCAGCGGCAAGAGTGCTCGAAACCGATTTCGCGGCCTCCCCCGCGCGCTGTTCGCCGTCGCCTTGCGGAGCGCTCACCCACACGATTTGGCGGCTGCGGCGGCGCATGAATTCAGTCGCGATAAGGGCGGCGCCAACGCAACTGCTGACGATCAGTGAAAGCCACCAGACCGATCTCGCCAACAGCGAGGCCGCCACCGAGCCGACCGCCGCTTCCTGGCGCACCAGAGAAACACTGAATACTCTGAAGGGCCTGCCTTGCAGGTCCGACACCGCCATGAAGCCGCGGACGCGTTTGGCCTCCATACGCACGATCGGCGCGAGTGGTTTCTCGAGCGCAGCGTCGAAATCGCCGGTGGGGTGTGACGCATGAGGATCGAGCAGTTGGACGGGTACATGCGCCACTTCCTCGTAGCGGCGCCATCGATGCGCGTCGAGCGCCCGCGCGGCAATCAGCCAGCCACGCGCGACGCCCGATCCGCTCGACGCGTAAATCGGCATGGCGACCAGAAGTTTCGGGCCGTGAACGAGCGTTGCGGCGCCGGCGAAACTCGGCGTGCCTGCGATTCCCGGAGGCGGCAGCCGCGGCAACTCGTCCAAGAACAGCCGGGCGTCCGCAAAGCCTCGATTGGGCCCCTGGTTCATGCGGCGCCAAAAGAGCGGTCTGCCATGAAGATCGACGATCAGCACCGTGTCGATGCCGAGAGCAACCAGATGTTCGGGATCATAATGAGCGTCGACGTATGGAATATTGGGACGCTTCACGAACTCGTAGGTGTCATCCGCCACCGCGAGCGCGCGGACCGTGGCGGTCAAATCGTTGAGTTGAGCGAACCAGACGCGGCGCAACTCATCCAATGCGAACACCGCCGGTTGGGCGCCCAAGGAATCGACGGCGATGTGTGCCCCGCGGGCAGCCGGAAAAAGCAGCGAAGAATACGCGGCTATCAGCACGGCGCGTGTCCGCATCGATCCGAATGTCGCCAAGCTACTTCACCGGCGGTCCGTATACGGCCCACCAGCCTACCAAACGTGGACCTTCGGTCTGTCTGGGACCGTACACATGGCACGCGGACCGCGCATTTATTTTGCCGTTTCTTGCCATTGAGGCAGCGGCGGGAATAAAGTGTCAGCTAAATCAAGCTACACCCCGCTCGATCGGGTCCGCAGGCTCCTGGAATCGTTAGCGCGGCAGCATGCGCTGCAATTCCGGCTCACGGTCGTACAGCTGATGCTTGAGCGCACCGAGCACGTGCAGCGCGAACAGCCCGTACAGCGCGTAGCCAAACCAGGTGTGCAGTTGCCCGAACAGAGTATGCAGAGACTCCTTCAACGTGGGCTCGAGTGTGGCGACTGCCTGGATACGCGGCCACGGCACGAGGCCGAACAGACGCATGGGATGAGTCGCGGCATCCTTCCACGCCGAATCGTGCAGCCATCCGGAGAGCGGCAACGCGAGCATCAGTCCGTAGAGCGTGGCATGCACCGCGGTCGCGCAACGCCGCTCCCAGAGCGCATAGCGGGTGGCGAGCGGCGGCGGCCTGTGCGACAGCCGCCACAACAGCCGGATGAGCGCGAGTCCGAGCACCGTGATGCCGATCGATTTGTGCGTGTCGATCACCGGGCGGACCGCTGCATCGGGCAGATGGTCGACCGACAACGCGAGCGCGATGTTGACGGCCAGCAAGAGCGCTATCGCCCAATGCAAGACCACGGCGGTGGTCGTGTAGCGGTGCGCGATCGACGTGGCCGGCGCCGGCGTCCGGTGCGTCGGCGCGCGCCCGTTCGTCGGTAAGCGCCCGTTCGTCTGTAAGCGCCCGTTCGTCTGTAAGCGATAGGGGCGCCAGTCCACCCGCCGCGTGAGAACGGCGATCCAGCCGAGCATGGCGCCGCAATGACGCATCAATTGAAAGCAGAAAGGTTCCGTGAGCGCCGCGAGACCCGCGAGCAGCCACTCGCGCGGGGTCGAGCGGCGTCCGCTCCACTGGTTGTAGTACTTGAGTGCCCACAGCAGAAACGCAAAATCGATGATCAGCTTCACGCCGATGACCCACAAAACCGGGCCCAAGATCGCCTGACCCCTGACCGCAAAGAACAGCAGCAACGCGAATGCGGTGATCCCGAACACCGGCTGCAACGTGTCGATCACCTTGACCGGCAGCATCAGCCGGCCCACCGCCGCATAGGCGGGGTTGCCCACCATGTCCCGATAGCGATACAAAGTTTGCAGGAAGCCGCCGAACCAACGGCGGCGTTGACGCATGAAGGCGCCGAGAGTGCCCGGCGCATCGGTGAGTGCTGCCGCGCCTGGCAACACCCGCACGCGCCACGGCAACGCGTGGTCGTGCGCATGGCGATGCAGACGGTGGATCAACTCGTAGTCTTCCACCCACGAGCGCGCGTCGAAGCCGCCCACCCGCCGTAAAGCGTCGCGGCGAAAGCACGCAAAGGCTCCCGAGACGAGCAGCAGAGCGCCGGCGCGCATCCACGCGACCCGGGCGATGAAGGAGCGCAGATATTCGAAGGTCTGAAACCATTCGAACAATCGTCCCGACACGCCGGGACCGCAACGAGGCGTGAGCACGCCGCCGGCTGCGACCAGTTCGGGTTCCTGCGTGAAGCGGCTGCGCATCTCGCCCACCGCATCGGCGCGCAGTATCGTGTCCGCATCCAGCGTGATGATCAGATCGCTCGAGATCAGCTCGATCCCGCGATTGAGCGAATCCGCCTTACCGGAATTGGTCTTGGCGACGGCGCTTAAGTGCGCGTGTGCCGCCGAGCGCGTTGGCCGGCCGGGCGTGCCGATCTCGAGCCCATAGCGCTGCGCCAGCACCGTGCGCGTGTCGTCCTCTGAACCGTCGTCGACCACCCAGATCTCATCCGGCGCGTCATCCTGAGCGAGCAGCGCATCGAGGGTGGCCGGCAGCGCCCGCGCCTCGTTGCGCGCCGAGATGAGCACGGCGATGCTCAGCCGCGGCAACGCCCCCGGCGTGCCCGCGCGCGCGTCCGATGCAGCGCCGCCGCGCAATTCGCGGGCGACGAAGAGGATGAGCCAGGTGTCATAGGCCACGTACAGCAAGCCCGCGCTCCAACGAGCGAGGCCAGGCAATTCCCACAGGCCCACCAGGCTCGACAGCCAGAGTATGAGCAACAGCGCAAACAGCGCCGCTCCAAGCGGAAACCGTGATGTGTCAGCCATAGGAACGAATCGATCCGCCATCCATGCCCCTGTAATGTATATGTTGGCCCGCGGAAACAGTTTAAGTTCCGCGAACGGTCCTCTCGACACGATCCTATCGACTTTAGTTCGCGAGGCAGGGATTAATGGATGCGCCGACCCGACTGATCTAATAGGCCGTCAGCGGCATCTGATTGACCGGCGACACGGGAACGCCGGCGATTCCCGCGAACTGAATGGGAACCGACACATCCTCGAGGCCCGCATTCCTGATCACGGCGAAATGCAAGTGCGGACCTGAGGTAAAGCCGGTATTGCCGGAATTGGCGAGATATTGTCCACGCGCCACATGCTCGCCCACGCGCACACGGATCGAATCCCAGTGCAGGTGCGCGTAGACCGCGATTGTCCCGTCAGAATGGAGTATCTCGATGAAATTCGCCTGATCGAGCATCACGGGAGCAGGGGCGCCTCGATAAGAGTCGTGGCGTGTGTTGATGACGACGCCGTCGCGCGCCGCGTACACGGGCGTCTCGTCGGGCAATGCGATATCGACGGCGTATTCGCTCTCGGCGGTCGTATGAGTGACTCGCACCGGGTAAGCCTGCGATATGACAAAAGTCGAACCGACCCCAAACGGCACCCGATAGGGCAGCGTGGGATTGTGCACGGCATCCGGGGACCCGAGAGCAACCTTCCACACGTACCGAAGCTCCCCGTCATCAACGCCCGCGCGTGTTGAACTCAAGAGAGTCTGTCGCGTGCCGGGCGCCAGCGTTGCTTGGATGTGGGATCCATCGGCGATGCTCGAAAAGCCGGAGTGGGCAATCGACACCTGAAACGTGGCGGAACAAAGACAATCGTTCACCGCGGTGAGTTGCGTCGATCGGCCGTCGTCGCTGCGCTCAACCGAGACGTGCAGGGTGGTGTTGTTCTCGTGTGCGAGACTGAAGGACTCGTCCGACTCCGCCGCGGGTCTGGCTTGATCGGTAAAAACCCATTGACCGTTAGCATCGCGATACTTGTAGGCGGTTTGCGCAGGGACCATCGTGACCGGCAGTGCGAGCACGAGGACGGCCAGCGCACGCCACGAGGCGCTCACTCTCCGCACGCCGCTGTCATCGCTTGCCGGGCGTCTTCCCGCTTCGCGTCGGCGTCCGCGTCGGAGAGGTAAATGCGGTTGCCGTCCGCATCCCGATCGTAGATCCGTCGCGCATCCTTGAGCGCATAGAAATGATTGCGGGCAGCGTCACACTGAACCTGTTTGACGTGGTCTTGCTGAGCCTTCTTGGCATCGTCGATGAGTTTTTGCCGATTGCGCTGGATGTCTTCGGCCTTGAGGATCTCCTGCTCCTTGGCCATCCGCGCGACTTCCTTGGCGTCCGGCCGATCGACGTTGACGACGGCCTTTTGCGCCGTCGACGTGTCGGCCCGATCCGAGTAGACCACGTGTCCCTGGGCATCGACCGACTTGTAAATGTCATCCGCTCGCGGCTGGCACGTCGGGCTCGCCAGCAGTACGACCGCCACGAGCAACGTGCCGCGCCGAACAAAAGCTGACGTTCTCCCGGAATGCCGCACGTAGACTCCAATTTGGGGCAAATCTACGGGCTTCGATCGTTCGTTCCTGCGAGTTCGGTCACAGATCGAGAAGCGCCGTCCGTCCATCGCACCGGCGTCATCCTCTACCGTTCGAACTTCGTCGAGAGAATGATCGACGAAGTGGTCCGCTCGACACCGTCCAATGCCCCAATACGATCGATGACCTGATCCATCTCGGCGACCGAGGCCGTCGCGGCGACCGCGATCAAATCCACATCCCCGCTCACCGAATGCAGCACGCGCACCTGTCCGATGTCGCGCAGCGCCGCGGTGACCGCGCGCGCCTCTTTCGGTCCCACTTTGATCATGACGTGCGCACGCACCGACCCTAACCCATGTTCGGGCGCGAGTCGCACGCCGAAACCCACGATGACGCCCTGCTTTTCCAAGCGCTCGATGCGGCTTTGCACGCTGGTGCGCGAGCGGCCCACCCGCCGGGCCAGTTCCGCCGTGGAGGCGCGACCGTTCTCTCGTAAGGCCGCCAGGAGCTTTTCGTCGATCGCATCCATTGCATTTCGTCGTTTTTGACCTGCGTAATGTCTTGATTGTACCTTAATAATGTCTAAATTTACCCTACCATTCGAAGGGGCCACCGACGACAATGGCGGCAATATTCGAAGCTTCAGGGAATCGCTCATGAAAGACATCGTCATCGTCGGCGCGGGCAAAATCGGCTCCATGATCGCGGAACTTCTGGTCGGGTCGGGGGATTACTCGGTGACCGTCGTCGACCGCTCGCAGCAGCAACTGGATCGACTCGAGACCAAGGCCGCCACGCCCAAGATCGCCGTCGACATCACCCAGGGCGATGCCTTGCGCAAGGTGTTGGGCGGCAAGTTCGCGGTCCTGAGCGCCGCGCCGTATCACGCCACCCGGCTGATCGCCGAAGCGGCCAAGGCGGCGGGCGCTCACTATCTGGATTTGACCGAGGACGTCGCGAGTACCCGCGCCGTCAAGCAACTCGCGGCGGGCGCCCGCACCGCCTTCATTCCGCAATGCGGTTTGGCTCCGGGATTCATCACCATCGTGGCGAGCGATCTGGCGTCGCGCTTCGATGAGCTGCGCGATGTGCGCATGCGCGTCGGCGCGCTGCCCAAGTTTCCCTCCAATGCGCTCAATTACAATTTGACCTGGAGCACGGACGGCGTCATCAACGAGTACTGCGAGCCCTGTGAAGCCATCGTCAACGGCCAGTTGCGCGAGACGCAGCCGCTCGAGGAACTCGAGGAATTCTCGCTCGACGGCGTGCTGTACGAGGCATTCAACACCTCGGGGGGCCTCGGCACTCTGTGCGAAACCCTGGCCGGCAAGGTGCGCAACTTGAATTACCGCACCATCCGCTATCCCGGCCACGCCGCGATCATGAAGGCGCTGCTGAACGATCTGCGCCTGCGCGATCGGCGTGAGCTGCTGAAGGACATACTGGAAAATGCCGTCCCCGTCACCTTGCAGGATGTGGTGATCGTGTTCGTCACCGTGAGCGGCTTGCGCGGCGGGCAGCTCATGCAGGAGACCTACGCGAACAAGATCTACTCGGCGCCCGTGGGCGGCCGCATCCGCAGCGCCATCCAGATCACCACGGCCGGGGGCATTTGCGCCGTGCTCGACATGCTGAGCGCCGGGTTGCTGCCGCAATCAGGGCTCATTCGCCAGGAAGAGATCAAGCTGGCGGGGTTTCTCGCCAATCGCTTCGGCCGGTGCTACTCGCCGGCGCCGGCGGCCGCCCACGCCGCCTGAGACCGTGAGGCTACTGGGCGTCTTTTTCCGCCTGGTCGCGGTGGGCGGAATCCTGATGCATGGCATCGTCCACTTGCTGCCGGACTCGGTTCTCGATCTGTTTTGCCTGCCGCGCCTGCTCGACTTCGGCAGCAGACCCGGCGCCGGTCGCCACGGCGGTTCCGCCGAGACCACAGCCGCTGAGGCAGGCGGCGCAGGCGAGTGACAACAGCAGAAGCTTCATTTGCATAAGGTAGACCAGATGGCACCGTCAATCTGTGGGCCACTCAACACTTTACGCTACCGCCCCTGCTCCCGCATGACGAGCTACCCCCGCACGAACGCCGCGATATCCGCGAGCGTCGGAGCCCGCCCGCGCGCCGGCAAACTCATGGCCGCCACCGTATCCGCATGCTCGAGATGCGGATACAGCTTGAGCGTTACCGGCACCCCGCGCGCACTCAAGGCGCTCGCGAGATTGCGCGAGTTCTTCGGCCATACCGTATCGTCCTTGAGACCATGCACCAGCAGCATGCGAGGCGCGTCGGCGCGCACGTAATTGATGGGCTGCGAGTCCGGGTAGTTCTGCGGCGGACCGAACATGTCCTGGACATCGGCCTCGAGCAGGGGCAGGAAATCATACGGCCCCGATAAGCCGATCACACCCGCAACCGTCGGCACGGGTGCACCGGTGGCGGCAAAATAGCGGGCGTCGAGCGTCACGAGCGCCGCCAGGTGGGCGCCGGCCGAGTGCCCCATCAGGTACAGGCGATTCGCGTCCGCGCCATAGTCACCCGCGTGTTCGGCCGCCCACACGGCTGCGCGTGCCGCATCACCCATGAAGCCCGGCATTTTCACTTCGGGATAATGCCGGTAGTTCGCCAGCACCGCGACGTAGCCCAACTCCGCCAAGGCCGCGCCGACAAATCGATAGTCGCTCTTGTCGCCGTAGCTCCAGCGCCCCCCATGCCAGAAGACGATGAGCGGCCGCGGCGCGGGTGACGCAGCGTGCGGCACGTAGACATCCAGCCGATGCTGCGGACCCTCGCCGCCGCTGTAGGCGATATCCGCATGCCGCGTATAGTGACCGAACACCGCGGGCACGTTGGCGGCCATGAACGCGATCCGCGAGCAGCCGGCCGAGACCATGGCGGCCAACCCTGCGACCACGGTCCGGCGCGACAAGCGGGGCGGTCTATCGGCAGGCATACGTCACAAGCCCGCGCTCATCGAGCAGGCCGTGCCGGATCAGCCAGCTGCGCGAATCCGCGGCATCCCCGGCAAACCAAGCCGCCGCATTTCCGAGCCGAAAGCTATACCCCCACGCGTCCATGTCGCGGCACAGGCGTGCTCTGCCGACCTGCGGCAGCGCCTCCGCCAATACGAGCTGCAGGTAGCACACCGCGGCTTCTTCCGCGTCATCGCCGCCCGCATCGGTATCCAATCCGGAGCGCCGTTCCGGCGTCATGCACGCGAAATGCGCCGCCTCATGCAGCACCGAGTGCACGGGCGTGTCGAGCCGCGCGAAAATCCTGGATCCGATCAGCCCCGCCTCGCGCTCGCCCCAATAGGAACCGGGAATGACTTCAGCGGGCGCCACCAATCGCAGCTGCAAATGGTAACGATCCAGCAGCACTTCGAGACCGAGTCGATCGATGGAATTCACCAGGAGCACGCCGCGGCCGCCACCCTAGGAGCCTGTCTGACTCATGATCGCCGTCGCGAGGGCGACCCTCATCTATTTCAAGCTCGTGAGCCGGTGCAGCGCGATGGCCACCAGGTCGCGGGCCATCTGCTGGCGCAAGATATCGCGTTCGTTCTCCTTCGCGAGCAAGACGTTCTCCTCGAAGCTGTAATCCTTCGACAAGCTGATGGTCTGTGGCGCCAGCAATTCCTTGTCGGCGCCGTGCACCGCGAAGGTGATCGTGTAGGTGAGCTCATACTCCGTCGGTATGTTGGTGGCCGACACCGCGAGGGTCCGGATCTCCACCAGATCCTTGGACACGTCGATGGTCGCGGTGGAGTTCGCGCGCAGCGGCTGCAGCGTCGCTCCCGCGCTGGTCAGCTGGTGTTCGAATTCCCGCGAGAAGTCGGTGTACGGATCCTTGAGCGACAGGTACGGGCGCGCCAGCACGCCGGGTAAAGGGTCGCTGCCCGCCAGCCGAAAGCCGCACGCCGCCAATTGCGCCAGAGTCAGGGCCGCCAGAGACAGCGCCGCCAGACATTCAGGAACCGTGCGCGAGTGAGCCATGCGCGATCACACCACAATGTTGACGAGCTTGCCCGGCACGACGATGACTTTTCGCACCTCGCGCTCAGCCACGAACTTTTGCACATGCGGGTCCGCGAGCGCTGCCGCGCGCACCGCGCGCTCATCGGCGTCGATCGCCACCGTGACGCGCCCGCGCAACTTGCCGTTGACCTGTACCACGATGTCGGCAGTCGCGGCCTCGAGAGCCGCCGCATCCACCGGCATCCAGGGCTCATCGATCAGTGCGCTGGCATGACCCAATGCCCGCCACAGCGCGTGAGTGACGTGCGGAATGATGGGCGAGAGTCCGAGCACCACGATCTCGAGCGCCTCCTGCATGACCGCACGGTCCTGCGCCGAGCGTGGTTCGAGGGTTGAGCTGCGATCCGCGGGCGAACCCTGGGCGTACTTCGCCAGTGCGTTCAGCAGCTCCATGGCCGCGGCAATCGCCGTATTGAAGGTGCGGCGGCGTCCGAGATCGTCGGTGATCTTCGCCAGCGTCTGGTGCGCCTGGCGCCGAATCGCCCGCTGCGCCTCGTTCAGCGCCGATTTATCGAGCGGGACGGGCGCAGCCTCGACAGGAGCAGGCCCTTCGTCGGGCAACGCCGCGCCGCCCGGCGTCACGTGCTCGTACACAGCCTTCCATAATCGCTTGATGAACCGATAGGCGCCGGTCACGCCCTCATCCGACCACTCCAGAGTCTGATCCGGCGGCGCCGCGAACATGGTGAATAGCCGCGCAGTGTCCGCGCCGAACTCATCGACCAGCGCTTTCGGATCCACGCCGTTGTTCTTCGACTTGGACATGGTGACGACGCCGCCCGATTCGACTTCTTGACCGTCGGCGCGCAACACCGCGATGCGGCGCCCGGCCGTTGCGTCGAGCGTGACGTCGACGTCGGCGGGATTGAAATACTCCACGCCGCCCACCGGCGGCTTGCGGAAGAACACCTCGTTCAGCACCATGCCCTGCGTGAACAGGTTCGCGAACGGCTCCTTGAAGGCCACCGCGCCCAGCTCGCGCATCACGCGGGTCCAGAAGCGCGAGTACAACAGGTGCAAGATCGCGTGTTCGATCCCACCGATGTATTGGTCCACCGGCAGCCAGTATTGGACCCTCGAGTCCAGCATGGCTCGATCATTGTCGGGACAGGCAAAGCGCAAGAAGTACCACGAGGAGTCGACGAAGGTGTCCATGGTGTCGGTCTCGCGCCGCGACGCGGCGCCGCAGCGCGGGCACGAGACATGGAGAAACGCCTCATCTTTCAAAAGCGGGTTGCCGGTGCCGTCGGGCACGAGGTCCACCGGCAACACCACCGGCAATTGCTCGTCCGGCACCGGCACGGTGCCGCAAGCGCCGCAATGAATCACCGGAATCGGGCATCCCCAGTAGCGCTGCCGCGAGATGCCCCAATCACGCAGCCGCCAGGTGACGCGTTTCTCGCCGAGACCCATCGCGCCCAAGTCCGCCGCGATGGCATCGACGGCGGCTTGAAACTCCAGACCGTCATACTTGCCGGAGTGGATGCAGCGGCCATGCTCCGCGTACCACGGCGCCCACGCCTGCAGCGAGTATTCGCGGCCCGCGACCTCGATGACCGGCTTGATCGGCAGATGGTATTTTTTCGCGAATTCGAAATCCCGTTCATCGTGCGCCGGCACGCCCATGACCGCGCCGTCGCCGTAGCTCATGAGCACGTAGTTGCCCACCCACAGGGGCACGGCCGCGCCGCTGATGGGATGGCGCACGGACAGGCCCGTCGCCATGCCTTTTTTTTCCTGCGTCGCGAGCTCCGCTTCGATCGCCGGTCCGCGCTTGCATTCCTCGATGAATGTCGCGAGCTTCGCATTACCCCGGGCCGCGAACGCCGCGAGCGGATGCTCCGCCGCCACCGCGCAGAACGTCACTCCCATGAGCGTATCGGCGCGCGTCGTGAACACCCGCAGCACGCCCGTGCCTGCCTCGCCGTCGTACGGAAACCCCAAGCGCACGCCCTCGCTCTTGCCGATCCAATTCGCCTGCATGGCGCGCACGCGTTCCGGCCATCCCGGCATGTCCTTGAGCGCATCGAGCAGATCTTCCGCGTACGCCGTGATCCTCAAGTAATACATCGGGATCTCGCGCTTCTCGATGAGCGCGCCGGTGCGCCAGCCGCGCCCGTCGATCACCTGCTCGTTGGCGAGCACGGTCTTATCCTCCGGATCCCAATTCACCACGCCGGTCTTCTGATACGCGATGCCCTTCTCCAGCATGCGCAGGAACAGCCATTGATTCCACCGGTAATACTCGGGACGGCACGTGGCCAATTCACGGCTCCAGTCGAGCGCGAAGCCCAACGACTTGAGCTGCGCCTTCATGGCGGCGATGTTGTCGAAGGTCCATTTCGCCGGCGGCACGCGATTGCGCATGGCCGCATTTTCCGCGGGCAACCCGAAGGCGTCCCACCCCATGGGCTGCAGCACGTTTCTGCCGTTCATGCGCATGAATCGCGACAGCACGTCGCCGATGGTGTAGTTGCGCACATGCCCCATGTGCAGGCGGCCGCTGGGATATGGAAACATCGACAGGCAATAATACTTCTCGCGGCCGCCGTCCTCCTTGGCCTCGAAGCTGCGCTGCCGGTTCCAATACTGCTGTGCCTCCGCTTCGACGGCGGCAGGATCGTATCTTTCTTGCATGGTTGGGCCCCAGAATACCCGAGATGCGCCCGAGATGCGCCCGCCGTGAACAGCATTGAATAAAAGGTAAGGATGCGAAACCTCAATTTTCCCAGCCTGCTCGGCCTCGTCACCTTGAGCGGCTGCCTATGGTTCCTGGCGGTGACGCCCTTCGATCTGTCGGCGTTGGCCTGGATCGCGGCCGTGCCCATGCTGCTCGCGGTGGACCGCGCAGCGACGTGGCGCCAGGCCCTGTTTCTCGGTTGGTGGGCCGGGCTCATCGAGACAGCGGGCGGCTTTTACTGGCTGATCGATGTAATGCAGCGCTTCGCCGATTTTCCGTGGATCGCAGCCGCCGCGGTATTTCTGGTGTTCTGTGCGGCGCGCGCGCTCATTTTTCTGTTGTTCGCCGCCGCCGTGCGCGCCGTCCGGCCCCGTGTCCCCATGACCCTGATTGCGCCCATCGCCATGGTGAGCTCCGAGTTGCTGGTGCCGCAAATTTTCCCCTGCGGCCAGTGGATCTCGCAAGCCTGGCATCCGCTCGTGATTCAAATCGCCGAACTCACGGGTCCCTTCGGCGTCACCGCCCTGCTGATGATGGTCAACGGCGCGCTGTATGACTTGCTCAATCGCCCCCGCGCCGCGCGCTATCCCGCCTTGACGGCGGCGGCGATCCTCGCGGCCGCGCTCATTTTCGGCGCCGTGCGCATGCATCAGGTCGATGAACTCATCGCGCGCGCCCCGCACTTGGGCGTAGGGCTCGTGCAGCCGAATTTCGCCTACACCATCGATGGAGAGTTCTCTCGCGACGAGGCGCTCCGCCAGTTGTCCGCCCTGCAGCAGCAATCGATGCGTCTCGAGAAGGCCGGTGCACAGCTCATTGTCTGGAGCGAGGGCGCCTATCCTGTCACCCTGCCGCGGGATTTCGCCGCGGACTTTGACCCCGCATCGCTCGCCATGATTCGCCGCGGATTCCATGTGCCGGTGCTGATCGGCGCCAACACCTACGACAAGGCCCACGACGATGCGTTTAATTCGGCCCTGTTGCTCGACGGCGCGGGGGTGGCCGCGGGCCGCTACGACAAAGTGCGGCTGCTCGCGTTCGGCGAATACGTGCCGGGAATCGATGCCTTCCCGTGGCTGCGCAAGTTCCTGCCCGAGGGCGCCGGCCGCTTCACTCCAGGCACCGGTCCCAGAGTCATGAACCTTCGAAGTGACGGCAGCCAGGATTGGGTGTTGGGTCCGGTGATCTGCTACGAAGACATATTGCCCGGCTACCTGCGCCGCGTCGGCGAGTTGCACCCCAACTTGCTGGTCAATCTGACCAGCGACTCCTGGTTCGGCGCGCAGACCGAGCCGTGGGAGCACTTGGCGCTCTCGGTATTCGCCGGCGTCGAACTGCGCGTGAGTTTGGTGCGCGCGGTCAATTCCGGCGTGTCCGCACTCATCGATGCGAACGGCCGCCTGCTGCAAAAAACCTACCCCGACGATCCGTATCGCAATCCGCGCGCAGCCGATGGCATCGTGGTATCGACGCCGATGATGCCTGCCGCACATACCGTGTATGTGGCGGTCGGGAATCTGTTCGCGTACCTATGCATCGCGGCGACGCTGATTCTCGTCGGCGCCGCGGCAAGAGCCGCGCGGCGCGAGCAGCACTGACGCCCGCATGCCTCGGCTACGGTGGTACAGCCCATGCAGGGTTGAGCGGAGCGCTGGTTTTTTCCTTATGATTCGGTCCTTGCCACTCTGCGAGGTCTATCCATGCGAATTGCGAATTGCGTGCTCGCTCTGTGCTGTTCGCTGTCGATTGGCGCTCATTCAGAGACGCCCCCCGCCGCAGCATCGGCGGCCGCAGCACCGACATCGTCACCATCGGCCGGCATCGCGATCCGAGCCGGCAAATTCATCGATGTCCTCGCAGGGCGCACATTATCGAATCAGATCATTCTGATCCGCGGCGACAAAATTGTCGCGGTGAGCGCCGATGTCGCGATCCCCGAGGGGACCCAGGTGATCGACTTGTCGGGCATGACCGTCCTGCCGGGCCTGATCGACTGCCACACCCATCTCGCCGATTCGCATGACCCCGAACCCTTGCATGTCATCCAATATTCGGCGGTCGAAACCGCCTATATGAACATCCCCAATGCGCGCGTGACTCTCCTGGCGGGATTCACCACCGTGCGCGATGTCGGCGTGTACCGCGCCTTCAATGACGTCGCCATGCGCGATGCCATCGCCCACGGCATCTTCATCGGTCCGCGCATGTACGTGGCAGGGGCCTATGTCACGATCAGCGACGGCGCGGGCGCGATGCCGGGCCTCGCCCAGGATATCGAGCTGCCTTTGGATCTGCGGTATGGCATCGCCAACAGCCCGTGGGAGGTGCGCGAGAAAATCCGCCGCCTCGCCCACCACGGTGCGGATCACATCAAAGTGCTCTCCACCGGCGCGGTGCTCACGCACGGCAGCAATCCGAAATCGATCGAATTCACACCCGAAGAGCTGCAAGCCGCCGTCGATGAGGCGGGTCATTTTGGCTTGCGGGTCGCGGCCCATGCGCACGACGCGGAAGGCATCAAGAACGCCATCCTGGCCGGAGTCGCTTCGATCGAGCATGCCACTTTGATTGACGATGAAGGCATCGCGCTCGCGAAGAAGCACGGCACGTATCTCGACATGGACATCTATGATGACGAGTGCATCCAATCAGACCCGGCAGAACCGAAGGAATTTCTCGAACACGATGCGGCGCTCGGCGAGATCCAGCGCCGCAACTTCACCAAGGCCGTTCGCGCCGGCGTCAAAATGACGTTTGGGACCGACGCGGGCGTGTGCCCGCACGGCGTCAATGCCCGCCAATTCGCCTTCATGGTCAAATACGGAATGACGCCGATGCAGGCGATTCAGTCAGCCACCGTCAACGCCGCGGATCTGATCGGGCATTCCGAGCTGTTCGGCTCGATCACCCCCGGCAAGTCGGCCGACATCATCGCCGTGCACGGCGATCCGCTCGTCGACATCCGCACTTTGGAGAACGTTGCCTTCGTCATGAAGGAGGGCACCGTGTACAAAACGGACAACGGGAGCCTGTCTCACTGACGGGCGTCGGAGCTCAGCCGGGGAACGCGGGGGCATCATTTATTGAATGGTAATTCATTTTTCGCCGAGACCGTCATGCTCATGGTAGTTGGGATACGGCGGCACCGCCGGTTCGACCACGGGATGTTCTTTCAGCTGCTCGAGCACGATCGACACGGCGCGTTCGAGTTGCGCATCATGGCCCGCGGCCGCTTCCCTCGGCAACTCCTGCACTTCGACATCGGGCGCGATCCCGTGTCCTTCGACTTCCCACTCACCGTTCAAACCATAGATCGCATAGCGCGGCGCGGTCACCCGGCCGCCGTCGATCAGCGTCGGATAGCCGCCGATTCCGACCAAACCGCCCCACGTTCGTTCGCCGACGAGAGTTCCCAAGTTCGCCTTGCGGAAATACCATGGCATGGCATCGCCGCCGGAGCCGGCGGACTGATTGATAATCATCACTTTCGGACCGAAGATGGCGCCCGCCGGATCGTGAACCGGCTTGCCGTCGCGTTCGATGGCCCCGCTCAGCCGCTTTTGGCCTAGCACGTTGACGACGTAGTCGGCGATCAAGCCTCCCTCGTTGTAGCGCTCGTCGAGCACCAGCGCCTGTTTGTTCAATTGCGCGTAAAAATAGCGGTTGAAGTTGGTATATCCGGCGCCTGCCGTGTCGGGCATGTAGACATACGCGATCTTGCCGCCCGACATCGCATCGACCTTGCGCCGATTCGCGTCGATCCAGTCCAGATTGCGCAGACCGTGCTCGGAATCCACCGGGACCACGGTGACATCGCGTCCGTCCGTGCCCTCGGCGTTCTTACCGACCCGCAGCACTGTCTGTTTACCCGCGCTACCGTCGAGAAAGGCGTCGATGTTGTCGTCCGCATGCAAAGCCCGGCCGTTGACGGCCAGCAGGTAGTCGCCCTCGACGATGTTGATGCCGGGCAACGTCAAGGGCGCGGCGAGCGAGGGCGTCCAATTCTGGCCGTTATATATCTTCGCGAACCGATAACGATCATGGTCGATTGTATAGTCGGCACCGAGCAAGCCGGGTTTCGGCGCATTGTCGGTCGCCCGCGGGCCGCGCACGAACATGTGGCCGATCTGAATTTCCCCGAGCATTTCCGCGCACAGATACGTGAACTCGTCGCGCGAGGCCAAGCCATCGAGGAAGGGTTCGTACCTTGCTTGGACCTTGGTCAAATCGAGCCCATGAGCATGCGGATCGTAGAGAAAATCCCGCTGCAGCCGCCAGGTCTCGCGATACATTTGTTTCCAGGCGGCGCGCCGGTCGAGCATCGCCATCATGCCGTTGTTGTTGACGGGTTTGCCCTGGGGCGCATCCGGGGACCCGGGCTTAAGGTCGGACGTGGCAACGAGAAACCAGCCATCCGGGCGCAGATAGAGAAGCTTTTCGCCGTCGAATGACACCTTGAAACCGGTCAATCCGCCGCCGAGCAGTTCCTCGGTCTGACGCTTCTCCAGCGTGAAGCGCGAGAGCGAACGGATCGGCGGCGCGTCTTCGTCGGAGGCGCGTCCCACCGCCGCCCCTTCCGCCAGAAACAGCACGCCGGTCTTGCCCACGGCCAGGTCGACATAGTTGCGGGCCGGTATCGGCAGGGACAGTATCCGGTTGCCGATTCCCGCAAGATCGATCACGGTCGGTTTGGGTTTGTCGGCGCCCTTTTTCCGCTTGGGTCCAGCCGCATCGTCCTCCTTGGCCGCGGACGCGCCCCGGTCGGACTTGTCGACCGCAGCGTCGCCGGCCTTGTCCTTCTCGCCTTGCTTGTCCTTGTCGCCGTGCTTGTCCTTGTCGCCTTGCTTGTCGCCCTTTTGGGCATCTTCCTCTTTTTTCTTGTTCTCATCGTCGCTCTCCGGCGGGATCGGAGAGAGCCCCTTCTGCGACAGCACCAAGACGTAGACGCTGCTGTCGGTCGCGCGGTCGAGCGAGGAGAGATCGATGCCGGCATCGGAGGGACCGTTGTTCGTCGAAGCGGTGAAATACAAGTAGTCGCCGTTCGGATCGAACAACGGATGGAGGGCGTTGCTCATGCCGTCCGTGATCTGCGTGGACTCATGCGTGGCCAGTGAATACAGGAATATTGCCCGCACTTGACTCTCGAGATCGCGGGTATAGGCAATCCACCGCGAATCGGGCGACCAGGAGATCTCCGCCGTGGCCTCAATGCTGCCGCGCAGGCCCGTGTCGATTTTCACCGGCTTGCCGCCGGCGAGATCGACATACCAGATGTGGAGGTGCTTGTCCGCAAAGGCGATGTGCTTGGAGTCCGGTGACCAGCGCGGGCCGTAAAAGAACGACGCCCCGGGGCCGAGGTCGATGACCTTGGGCGCGAGCAATCCCGCCTGGTCTCGCACGAACAATTGATACTCTCCCGACGCATCGCTGAAATAGGCGATCGATTTTCCGTCCGGCGACCACGACGGATCGCGCTCGGCCACGCCCGGCGTCTTGGTCAAATTGCGGGTGTCGCCCTTGTCGGCGGGAATGGTGAAAATATCGCCATTCGCTTCCGCCAAAATGCGCGCGCCCGTCGGCGAGATGGCGACGTTTTCGACCGCCTTCGCGTCGACCTTCGCGAGATGCGGCTCCAGATCGGGCAAGTCGCCGCGAATCGTCACCGGCACCGCGTGCTCCTGGCGGGTCGACAGATCGTAGAGGTGCAAGGAGCCGAATTGCTCGTAGACCAGCGCGCCCGGACCTGCGCTCAGCGTTTTCAGATCGAAGCCATGATTTTCGATGAGCTGCTGCACCTGCTTCGTGTCCGTGTCGTAGCTGAACAGCGAAACCGGTCCATTCCGGTCGGAAAGAAAGTACACCGTCGTCCCGCTCCATACCGGACTCGAGTCGTTGGAGTTGTCGCGAGGAACCTTCTCGACGTCCAGAGTCTTGAGATCGACCAGCCAAACCGGCGTGGTCTGGCCGCCGCGGTAGCGCTTCCAGGCGTCCTGCCATCGTTGAATGGGTATGTAGGCCAGCGTATGGCCGTCCGCCGAGAAACTGCCGGCAGCCGCGCTCGGCAGCGGCAGCAGCCGAGCCGGTCCGACGCCATCGGCCCGCACCGTGAAGAGTCGCGGAAAGTCCGAGTAGCTCGCATGCTGCGAGGCAAACAAGACTGCCTTGCCGTCCGCCGTCCAGCCTGCGGCGCGGCAGCCGGTGGGCTCCCACGTCAGACGCCGCGGTACGCCGCCCTCGGCGTTCATCACATACACGTCCATCAGTCCCCGCGAGCGCGTCGAGTAGGCGATCTGCGTGTGATCGGGCGAATAATACGGACCCGCCGCCACGGTGCCGACCGATGTCAGGCGCTGCGCCTCGCCGCCCTCGCGCGAGACCGTCCACATGTCGTTCGCATATAAAAAAGCAATTTTGTCCTGACTGAGTGCCGGATTGCGCAGGAGCAGTGGAGCCGCGCCCCACGCGCACGTGCTCAGAAGGAGGGTAACCATGACGCAACGTGCGATGCTGACAAATCCGTGGCGATACATGCGGAACCTCGAGTCGCTGACTCTGCCGGCAAAATCCGCAGGCACTATACACATGTGTAATTCTTACACCAACCGAGGGCATGCGCGCCGATGGCGTGATTAGCCGAGGAGTTCTATAGTCTCGCGTCATGGAACGTCTGATTCTGGGGAAGCCGTCATCATGAATGAGCCGTCAAAAACCAGCCCCGTTCGCCGCGTCGTCTTCATCGGGATCGGCGTGATCATCGCCGTGGTCTTGGCCGGGTTTTTGTGGATCGTCGCGCTCGCACCCCGCCCGATGGATTTTGCGGGCGGCACTCACGTGGCCATGACCCAGTACCACGCGGAGGATCCGAGCGGAGTGCCGCCCGAACTCAAAGGCGCGAGCCTGATCGAGCGAGGCGAATACCTCGCGCGCGCCGCGGATTGCGCGGCCTGCCACACGACCGAGGGCGGCGCGCCCTATGCAGGCGGACGCGCCTTCGTACTGCCGTTCGGCACCCTGTACTCGACCAACATCACTCCGGACAAAGAGACGGGCATCGGCAATTACAGCGATGCGGATTTCCTGAACGCGGTTCATCGTGGCGTCGGCCGCGGCAACACCAAGCTCTATCCGGCGATGCCGTATGCCAGCTACACCTATATGACGGATGCCGATGCGCTGGCGATCAAAGCCTATCTTTTCAGCCTCGGCGCGACGCGCGCTCCGGCGCCCCCGAATACGCTGGCGTTTCCCTTCAATCAGCGCGCGTTGATGGGGATTTGGGCACTCCTGTTCAACCCGGACAAGCGCTTTGAACCGCGCCCCGAACACGACCCGCAGTGGAATCGCGGCGCGTATCTGGTCGAGGCCATGGCGCATTGCGGCGAATGCCATACGCCGCGCAATCTCATGCAGGCGCTCGATCAGCGCCAGAAATTCAGCGGCGCGGTGCAGGCGGGATGGCGCGCGTACAACATCACCTCGGACGCCCAAAGCGGTGTGGGCGCCTGGAGTGAGGCCGATCTGGCGCATTACCTCAAGCTGGGCCATGCCGACGGTCGGGGTACCGCGGCGGGGCCGATGGGCGAGGCGGTCGACAACAGTCTTCAGTACTTGACGCAAAACGACATCGCCGCGATTGCCGCCTATGTGCGCTCGGTACCGGCGATCACGACGGCAGACCTGGCCGCGCGCAAGTCGACTCCGGCGCCCTCATCTTATTCGGAGGGGGTCGACGCCAATGCCGATCCGCGCGGCAGGGCCGTCTACGCCGGGGCGTGCGCGAGCTGTCATGATTGGAGCGGGGTGAGTCCGGTGCTGCCTGACGCGACCCTCACCGGCGTGCGCTCCGTGAACGATCCGACCGCCACCAATGTGGCGCAAATCATATTATCCGGGGCGCATCGTCAAATGGCCGACGGAGGAACGGCCATGCCGTCGTTCGGCGCCGCGTATTCCGATGAGGAGATTGCCAGCGTGGCCAACTACGTCACCGCGCGGTTTGGCGCGGGGCCGTCGGCGCTGACGGCGCAGAACGTCGCGGCGCTGCGCGGGCAGGACTGACGCGCGTCGCTCGCCTCGATCGCTCAACCGGGACCGCTCAGCCGAACTGAAAGCCGGAGATCGCCTTGCCGCCGATCTCTTCGCCGAAGCTGCGCACACCGCGTTCGCCGTGACCCGCCCCGGCGGCGACCATCAGAGGAATGAGATGCTCCTCGCGCGGATGCGACGCCGCGCCCCCGGGAGCTTCGCGCCACTTCTCGAGTAGTTGATCGCGCGTCGACGGATCCCGCACCGCCTCGCCCAGCCACGCATCGAACGCCGCCGCCGCCGCGGCGCCACGGCCCGAAAACATGTCCGCCAGATTGTGATAGCTCATGCCGCTGCCCACGATCAGCACGCCCTGATCCCGCAGCGGCGCCAAGGCGCGCCCGAGCGCAAGATGCAGGCCGGCGTCGAGACCGGCCTGCAGCGACAGCTGCAGGATCGGAACGTCCGCATCCGGATAGATGAGGAGGAAGGGCACGAAGACGCCATGGTCCAAACCGCGTCTCGATTCGACGTCGCTGTCGAAGCCCGCGTCCGCGAGCAGCGCGCGCACGCGCGCGGCCAACTCCGGAGCGCCGGCCGCCGGGTACTTCAACCGATATGTGTGTTCCGGAAAGCCATAGTAATCAAACAGCAGACCGGGCCTCGGTGACACGTTCAAGGTCGGCAGCGGGTTTTCCCAATGACCGGAAATCACCAGCACCGCCTTGGGTCTTTGCCTAAGCGACGCGTCGATGCCGCGAAGATAGGCCGCCAACCCATCCCACAAATGCGGAGCGGTGGGCGGTGGATCCATGAAAAAACACGGACCGCCGCCGTGCGGGATATATAGAGTGGGCAATCGTTTGATGGCGTTCACGGGAGACCTACGCTGGCGATCGAGCCTAGCCGCGTCGCCCCCGGCGCGTCAAATCGTGCAGTCCATGACCCAACTTGATAACGGCATCACGAATTTCCGGCGGCCGATTCGGTAGCCTATGAAGCCTGCGAAAGAGGATGACACAGATATCTTGAACTGCCGTTTACTCTGCGTCTCAGAGTACTTGACGCGGCACAGTTTGCTGCACTAAAGTAACTTCATGCAAAGACCCAGCGCCGTTTTTTCCGTCCAATCGCAGGGCGCCGTGCCGATCGAAAGCCGGGCGCTCGGAACCCTCGCCTTCATCCGCGCCTCGATCGAAACGTCGAGTTCGATGGATGTGCCCGGCATGGCCGGAATCGTCATGGGGGTGATCGGATTGTTCGCCGCCCTCGTCGTGTCGTTCCCTCGCTGGGCGCCCCATTGGCTCGGCATCTGGCTGGTCGCGGCCGTCGTCGCGCTGCTGCTCGGCGGCGCACTCCTTGCGCGTCAGATCGCACGTCGCGGCGATACGCTGTATCTGGGTCCGACCCGAAAATTCCTGCTTTGCCTCTGTCCCGCGCTGCTGGCCGGCGCGGTTCTGACCTTCGTCTTATGGTCCGCGGGACTGTTGGCCCCCATTCCCGGCATGTGGCTGCTGCTCTATGGCTGCGCGGTGCTGTCGGCGAGCACGGTGACGATCGCCGAAGTCGCCCGCCTCCTGTGGGTCATGGGAGCGCTGTTCGTCGCCTTGGGATCGGCGGCGTTCGCTCTTCCCGCCACGCTGCATACATCGCTGCTCGGCGTGGGGTTCGGAGCGCTGCATATCGTGTTCGGCATGCTCATCGGACGCGTGACTCATGGCGAATAAGTCGGCGGCATTGAAGCGCGGCGAATCGGCGGCATCGCCGCCGGCCAAGGCGATGCCGAAACCGGCGTCCGTGGCGCGTTCGGCGCATGGCAACGAGGACGCCGGGTTCGACCGCTTGATCTACGAGCGGGTGCGCCTCGGGATCATGAGCGCGCTCGCCATGCATGAGCGGTTGACATTCAATGAGCTCAAATCCCTGTTCGACGTCAGCGACGGCAATCTCGGCGCCCATGCGCGCAAACTCGAGGAAGCCGGCTACGTCGTGTGCACCAAGTCCTTCGAAGGCCGTCGGCCGAAATCCGAGTACCGCATCACGCATGTCGGCAAAAAAGCCCTGTTGCGCTACCTCGAGCATATCGAGGCCGTGATCAAGGCCACGCGGCGCGCCTAGTCGGTACGGTCCATCACCATGCACGTCGCGATCATCATGGACGGAAACGGACGCTGGGCAACGCAGCGCGGGTTGCCGCGAACGGCGGGCCACATCGAGGGTGCGAAGGCGGTGCGCACCGTCGTCGAATCGGCGGCGCGCGCGGACGTCACCACCCTTACCTTGTATGCGTTTTCCGCAGCCAACTGGGCGCGCCCGTCGGCCGAGATCAGCGCTCTCATGCATCTGTTCGGCCAGTATCTGTTCACCGAAACGCGCCGCTGCGTGGAGCAATCGATTCGGATCAGCGTGATCGGCCGGCGCGACCGCTTGAGCGAGAACCTCATCCGGTCAATCGAACAAAGCGAACGCTCGAGCGCGGCGGGTTCCGGCATGCACTTGCGCATCGCGGTCGACTACTCATCCCAGCACAGCATCCTTGAAGCCGCGCGGCGCGCCGGACCCGGAACCGACTTGAGCGCCGACGATTTCCATCGCCTGCTCAACGAAGTCGACCATTCAACGAGCCCGGCAAGCGCGGTGGATCTCTTGATCCGCACCGGCAACGAGCGGCGACTCAGTGATTTCCTGCTCTGGGAATGCGCCTTTGCGGAACTTCATTTCAGCGAATGTCTCTGGCCGGACTTCGATGAAAAGCGATTCCGATTCGCGCTCGAGGACTACGGCAGCCGCCAGCGCCGCTTCGGCGCACTCACCGCGAAAACTCTCTGATACACCGCAATCGTCAAGCGCCGCGCCGGCGCCACACGGCGAGCGCGAGCAGTGCGCCGGCGCCGATGACCACCGGATAATTGCCGAACCGCGCGTACGGAGTGAGTCCCGTCATCGGCCGCACCTCGGCGCGCAGCACGGCCTCTTGAAACTGCGGCAAGCGCGCGACGATCTCACCGTGCGGCCCGATCACGGCCGTGATGCCGTCGTTCGCCGCTCGCACCAGATAGCGCCCCGCCTCGAGTGCGCGCATGCGGGCGATCTGCAAATGCTGATGCGGCGCGGTCGAGTCCCCATACCAGGCGTTGTTGGTGACGTTGATCAGCAGGGTTGCCTGCCGCAACACCTTGAGCTGGTCGCTGCCGAAGGCGTCCTCGTAGCAAATGGTGAGGCCGAGCGGCTGACCCGCGGCCCGGAGCATGGGCTGGTCCTCGCGGCCCGCCGCGATGTCGCTGTAAGGCAGGCTCATCAATCGCAGCCACGAGCGCACGAAGGCGGGCACCGGAAAATATTCACCGAACGGCACCAAATGCCGCTTGTAATACCAACCGCCGCCGGCATCGCTCAGGACGAGCAAGCCATTGTGATAGGTGTTGCCGGCGGGATCATAATTCACGAGCCCGATCGCAAAATCCGCACCATGTGTGCGTCCTTGGATCTGCAGTTGCTGCAAATAGTCGGGAATCTCATTCGCAAGCACCGGCAGCGCCGCTTCCGGCCACACGATGAGCCGTGCACCCCAGGCCTGCGCGGTGAGCGCGCCGTAGCGTGACATCGTTGCGTCGCGGTTATTCTGCTGCCATTTCTGGTCCTGCGACACGGCGCCCTGTACGGCGGCGATCGGAATCGGCGGCCCGGCGGCTCGTGTCCAATCATGGCGCGCCAACAAGAGCGGCGTCACGAACAACGCCGCCGCCAGGCCCAGGGCGCCGAGCCGCTGCGGCAGCTCGGGCGTCGGCCTCAGCATCACATTGAGCGCGGCCGAGATCATGGCCGCGGCCCACGTGATGCCATAGACTCCCAACAGCGGCGCCCAGCCCGCGAGCGGCGAATCGATCAACGAGTAACCGAGCGACAGCCACGGAAAGCCGCTCAAGACCCAGCCACGCAGCCACTCCAGCAACACCCACAACACCGGCAGCACCAGCCAGTCGCGCGTCGCGCCGGGTTTGAGCCAGAAGCGATTCGCGAGATAACACAGCGCCGCCGGATACATCGCCATGGACGCGATCAACGCCGTCTGCAGCACCAGGGTCAGCCAGATCGGCACCAGGCCGAACACATGAATGCAGGTGTACAGCCAGTAGGTACCGAACGCGAACAGACCGGCGCCGAACGAGGCGCCGGTCCATCCGGCGCGGCGCGGCGGCAGGCCGCGGATCAAGGCAAACAGCACGGCCGGCACGAGCACCGCGATCGGCCAAAGGCCGAACGGCGCAAACGCGAGATTGAGGCAGGCGCCGGCGAGGAAGGCCGCAGTCAAGCGCCAGAAGACCTGCCCCTGCCGCGCGGCTGAAGGGCCGCGCGCAGCGACGCTCAAGAAGCCGACTCGTCGACTGCCGGCGGCTCGATATCGGTGGGCGTAATCACACGCAATAGATCGATGCGGCGGCGATCCGCACGCAGTACCCTGAATTCCATCTCGCCGATGAGGATGGTTTCCCCGCGTCGCGGCAGCCGTCCGAACTCCTGCATCAGCAGCCCGCCGATCGTGTCGTATTCCTCATCGGAGAACGCGGTGCCGAAATAGTGATTGAAATCGGCAATCGGCGTGAGCGCCCGCACGGTGAACTCTCTCGCTCCCTCGCGGCGGATCGTCTGATCTTCCTCCACGTCGTGTTCATCATCGATTTCACCGACGATTTGTTCGATGACGTCCTCGATCGTGACCAAGCCGCACACGCCGCCGTATTCATCGACGACCATCGCGATGTGATTGTGGCTGCGGCGAAACTCCTTGAGCAGCACGTTGAGCCGCTTGCTCTGCGGCACGAACACCACCGGCCGCATGTACTCGCGAATCTCGAAGCTCTCCTCGCCCGCGGCCTGCAATCGAAGCAAATCCTTGGCGAGCAGGATGCCGAGAATTTGATCTCGATCCTCGCCGATGACCGGAAACCGCGAGTGCCCCGATTCGACCACGCGCTCGACGAGTTTGTCCGGCGGTTCGTCGCGTTCGACGAACACCATTTGCGAGCGCGGCACCATGATGTCGCGGACCTGCATGTCCGCGACCGCCAGGACCCCCTCGAGCATGACCAGCGCATCGCCGTCGAACAGCCCCCGCTCACTCGCCTCGCGCAGATCCTCGATGAGCTCCGCGAGATCGCGCGGCTCGCCGGACATCGACTGGGTAATGCGCTTCAGCCAGCGGCCGGTGGTTCCGCCTGGACTCTGATCGGACATGGGTTAGGAGCCTGTCTGAGTATTCCGCGTGAGCCGCGTTGGCTCTGCAAGGGACGTCGAAAGAACGGCGCGGTAAAGCCACGCCCGCGTGCGTTCTGACGTGCGACCGGATGCACGTCGCGCAACGCCGCAGACGCCCCTTGCAGAGCCAACCCAAAGGGACCGTCCGGATTCGCCTTCACTCGTCGTTGTCGCCTCCTCATTGGGTGGTACCCAACCTCGTCGGCTCCGCCTCGATTGAAGGCGAATCCGGACGGTCGCGGCCACGTGGAATACTCAGACAGGCTCCTAGGATACTCGATCAGCGATACGGGTTTGAAAAGCCAAGCCGATCAAGGATTTGAGTCTCCCGCAGGGTCATTTTTACGGCCTCCGCCGCGCGCTCATGGTCGAAACCCTCGAGATGCAGCACGCCATGCACCGTCATGTGCGCCCAGTGCGCCGTGATCTTCTTCGCCTGCGCGCGCGCCTCACGCGCCACCACCGGCGCGCAGATGACGAGTTCACCCAGGAAATAGCGGCCGTCCGGAGCGCTGCCCGCGCCCGCAAACGACAGGACATTGGTGGGCGAGTCCTTGTGCCGGTAGCGCGCGTTCAAGCGGCGGCTGGCGGCGCTGCCGACCACCCGCACGGAGAGCACCGTCCGCCGCCGCAGGGGCGCGAGCGCCGCCGCCGCCCACCGCGTCAGTTGCGGCGCACTCGGAACCCAGGGACGCCGCGCCGCATAGCTGACGTCGAGCTCGAGCCCAGGCGTCGTCGACTTATGTGGCGTCGCCGACTTATGCGGCGTCGCAGACTTACGTCGCGGCGCCGGCTTACGAGCCGTCGTCAGGAGCGCTCGCCTCGTAGGCCTGCACGATTCTTTGCACCAGAGGATGGCGCACCACATCGCGCGACGTGAACATGGTGAAGGCGATCCCGCGCACACCGCGCAACAGGTCGATCACCGTGCGCAGGCCGGATTGCTTGGAGTTCGGCAAATCGACCTGGGTGATGTCGCCGGTGACGACCGCTTTGGAGCCGAAGCCGATGCGGGTCAAAAACATCTTCATCTGCTCATTGGTGGTGTTCTGCGCCTCGTCCAGGATCACGAACGAATCGTTGAGTGACCGGCCGCGCATGAACGCGAGCGGCGCGACTTCGATCACATTGCGCTCGATCAACTTGGCCACCCGCTCGAAGCCCATCATTTCGTACAGCGCGTCATACATGGGGCGCAGGTACGGATCGACCTTTTGCGACAGATCGCCGGGCAGAAATCCCAAGCGCTCACCCGCTTCGACCGCCGGGCGCACCAGCACGATCCGCCGGACCTTCTCCGATTGCAGCGCCTCCACCGCGCAAGCGACCGCAAGATAGGTCTTGCCCGTGCCCGCGGGGCCGATGCCGAAAGTCAGATCGTGAGTGCGGACATTGTTCAAGTACTCGGTTTGATTCGCGCCGCGGGCGCGCACCGCGCCGCGCGACGTGCGCACCTTCAATTCATCCGCCTCCGAATCGGCGTCGGTATTGCCGTCCATGTCCAACTCTTGCAGCGCAATGTGCACGCGTTCGGAGTCGACCGGCTCGCGCTGCGCCCGCATGTACAATCCCTGCAGAACCTGCTCGGCGCGCTTGATCGCCGCAGGCAGACCGATGATCTGGAACCGATTGCCCCGGCGTCTGACCTCCACCCCGAGCCGCGCTTCGATCAGATGCAAATGCTCATCGAGAGGTCCGCACAATTCGACCAAGCGGATGTTATCCGCCGGAGCGAGCAGCACGTCGCGCGTCATCGCACTCGAACTCATGGCGCTGAATCGGCGATCAAGCGTCCGCGCAGGGAATTGGGCATGGCCTCGGTGATGATCACATCCGCGAAGCGGTTGATGAGCGCCATGGGTTCCTCGGGCGGACCGTCGAAATTCACCCAGCGATTGTTGTCCGTGCGCCCGGCGAGCTGGCGCGGGTCGCGCTTCGCGGGCCGCTCGATGAGCACCCGCTGCCGGCTGCCCACCATGCGCTGCGAAATGGCGCGCGCCTGGCTGTTCAAGCGTTGCTGCAAGAGTTCGAGCCGATGCTGTTTGACTTCATGCGGCACCTCATCCGGAAGCGCCGCGGCCGGAGTGCCGGGGCGGCGGCTGTAGATGAAACTGAATGACTGGTCGAATCCCGCCTCCGCCACCAGATTCATCGTGGCCATGAAGTCCTCCTCCGTCTCGCCGGGAAATCCGATGATGATGTCGGTTGAAATGCAAATGTCGGGCCGCACCGCTTTGAGCTTGCGCAGTTTCTGCTTGTATTCGAGGACGGTGTGACCGCGCTTCATGGCGGCGAGGATGCGGTCCGAACCGCTCTGTACCGGCAGATGCAGAAAGTTATTGAGCTTCGGCACATTGGCGTACGCTTCGATCAAGCTGTCGTTGAAATCGAGCGGATGCGAGGTGGTGAAGCGGATGCGCTCGACGCCAGGGACCGCGGCCACGAAATGGATCAGCAGGCTCAAATCCGCCAGCGTACCGTCCGCCATCGGTCCGGCATAGGCGTTCACATTTTGACCGAGCAGAGTGACTTCCCGCACACCCTGGGCCGCGAGGCGTTCGACCTCCGCGAGCACCTGCTCGAATGGGCGGCTGATTTCCTCGCCGCGCGTGTAGGGCACCACGCAGAAGCTGCAGTACTTGCTGCAGCCTTCCATGATGGACACGAATGCCGTTGCGCCCGCGGCGCGCGGCTCGGGCAGGCGGTCG
>Ga0181537_10000695_pt1 | contig 31317 bp, 21 predicted proteins | sample PEATcosm2014_Bin_39_FD_119765 | JGI IMG/M metagenome (GOLD analysis project Ga0181537, IMG submission 119765) | Peatland microbial communities from MTU Mesocosm Facility, Houghton, MI, USA - PEATcosm2014_Bin23_10_metaG | ecosystem: Environmental > Terrestrial > Soil > Wetlands > Peat | place... | reverse complement strand
TTCCTGCGCCGCAAGTTGACGCAGGTCGCCACCACGCGAATCGATGGGCGGCTCAATCTGTACATCGTCGAAAAACTGCTCAAGCTGCCGATGGACTACTTCGAGCACACGCCGACCGGTCGTACGCTTGGCAAGCTCGGGTCCGTCTGGCGCATACGAAACTTCCTTACCGGCCAGCTGTTCGGCGCATTCCTGGATGCGGTACCCCTGATCGGGCTGATACCGGTGATGCTGATACTCAACTGGCCCCTGGCACTGATGGCTTTTGCGCTGGCAGGCATCATCTTTCTCATCGTTATGGTGTTCATGAAGCCAATCGGCCGCCTCACCGGCGAGGTGATTCGTACCGAGCAGGCCAAGGGCTCGCACCTGGTCGAGACGATATACGGGATCCGGACGATCAAGTCGTTGGCGCTCGAAGGGCGACGACGACGCGAATGGGATCGACGCGTCGCGGATGCTACTGCGGCGCAGCACGCGCTGGGGCTGATGGTCAACTATCCGCAGTCGCTGTCGATGCCGTTCGAACGCATGATCTATTCCGGTTGCTTTGCCGTGGGTGCGTACATGGTGCTGGCCAAGCCCGGTTCGATGGATCCTGGCGTGCTGGTGGCCTTTTCCATGCTGTCGATGCGCCTCGCGCAACCGCTGGTCAGGATCGCACAGCTGCAGCAGGATCTGGCCGAAGTGCGCGGCGCCATCGCCGAAGTGGCATCGGTCATGAACGTCGCCCCAGAGGAGTCCCGCGCCAACGGACTCAAGCTGCCGATCAAGGGCGAGGTGGTTTTCAACGCGGTGCGCTTTCGCTACTCGCCCACTGCACCGTACGCGCTGGAGGAGGTGTCCTTTACCGTGCCCGCCGGCACGATGCTCGGCATCATGGGTCGCAGCGGCTCGGGCAAGACCACGGTGACGCGCCTGCTGCAGCGCCTGAATACCAGCTACGAGGGCATGATCAAGATCGACGGCATGGATCTGCGCGAAATTGACCTGATGCACCTGCGCACGCACATTGGCGTGGTGCCGCAGGAGAACTTCCTGTTCTCGGGTACCATACGGGAGAACATCGCGATGGCGAAGCCGGACGCGGGCTTCGCGGCCGTGGTACGTGCAGCGCAGCTCGCGGGAGCGGAGGAATTCATCGAGCGGCTGCCGCGCGGCTACGACACCGCGCTCGAGGAGGGTGCCACCAATCTGTCCGGAGGCCAGCGCCAACGGCTGGCGCTCGCGCGGGCGCTGCTGATCGATCCCCCGGTGCTGATCCTGGACGAGGCCACCAGCGCGCTCGACGCGGAGAGCGAGGCCATCGTCAACGCGAATCTCAAGCGCATGGCCAAAGGCCGCACGGTACTGTCGATCTCGCACCGGCTGTCGATGCTGGTGGAATGCGATGCGATCCTGGTGCTCGAACGCGGCAAGTTCTACGACATGGGCACCCACGAGGAACTGCTGCAGCGCTGCGATATCTACAAGCACATGTGGTACCAGCAGAACCGGCACCTGGATCCGAAGACCGCGGATAAGCCGCTGGTCGTGCCCCGCGGTGCAGCACGATGAAGCTCCTGAGCGCCACGTCAGGCAAGCCGCCGGCGCTGACGCGCCGCGCGCTTGCTGTCGGCGAGGTGGTCGGCGCCTTCGAATCCGACACCGCGGCCGTATTCCAGCGCACCGCACCGGCTAACGAACATATCGTGCTGTACGTGCTGGCGGCGATGCTGGTGCTCTTGATTGGACTTGCGGCCGTGGTGAAGCTTGATCGCGTGGTCACGAGCATGGGTCGTATCGTTCCCACGGGCGGGGAGCTGTTTGTCGCGCCATTCGATCCTGGGATCGTGCGTCAGGTGAATGTGAAGGCGGGCGATGTCGTCAGGAAAGGGCAGGTGCTCGCGACCCTCGACCCGACCTTCACCCACGCCGATCTGCTGCAGTTCCAGCAGAAGCTGGCCAGCGACCAGGCGGCAGTCGCGCGCCTAGAAGCCGAGCTTGCAGGGCGTCCCTACGTCTTTTCCGCTGCCGACCCATCCCAAGCACTGCAGGGAAGCATCTGGCAGAAGCGGCAGGCCGAATATCGCTTCAACCTCAGCGACTTCGACAGTCGCATCCATGCCTCCGAGGCGCAGGTGAAGCAGTACCGATCCGATGCCCAGGAGTACGCGAAGCGTCTGAAGCTCGCGGATGAAGTGGAGAAGGTCTACCAGCCGCTGCTTGAGAAGGGCTATGTGTCCAAGCTGCAGCTGATGCAGGCGACCGATGAGCGTACTGAAATGGGCCGGCTGCTGGCCGATGCGCAGAACCAGATGGCGTCGCTTGGCCAGACACTCGCGGCACTGAAGGCACAGCGCGAGTCGTTTATCCAGAAATGGAATTCGGATACCGGCACCGAGCTGGTCACGGTGCGCAACGATCTGAATGTCACGCGCCAGAATCTTGAAAAGGCGCAGAAGCTCAGCGACCTGGCCAGCCTCGACGCACCGGCCGATGCGGTCGTACTCAAGGTTGGCAAGGTATCCTCGGGATCAGTCGCCGGCAGCGGTGCGATGAATCTGAATCAGGATCCGCTGTTCACGCTGGTGCCGCTCGACGCGCCGCTGGAGGCGGATGTCAACGTCAATGCGCGCGACATCGGCTTCATCAAGATCGGCGACCCGGTGCAACTCAAGCTCGACGCCTACCGCTACATGCAGCACGGCACCGCCAAGGGGATCATCAAGACCATCAGCGAAGGCTCGTTCACCACCGATGACAACAACACGCCGGTGGAGCCGTACTTCAAGGTTCGCGTCAGCATCAAGGAGGTGCACCTGCACAATGTGCCGGCGGACTTCCGGCTGATTCCCGGCATGACCCTGGCCGGCGACATCATGGTGGGACGGCGGACCATTCTTTCGTATCTGGTGGAGGGTGGCCTGCGCACCGGCTCCGAGGCGATGCGGGAGCCTTGAGATGATCGTGAAGCAGCGTGGCGGCAGGATACTGATGCTCACCATGATGGTGGTCAGCACGGCGCTGTCGTTTCGCGCCGTCGCAGATCCGCTGTCTGATTTCTTTGAACCGGATGTACTGCGGACCGGGGCCGCCCTGGCACAGCGCACTTCCGGCCTGACCGACCCGCTGGGGCGAACCTGTACCGAGCCGGCGGGCGCATTGTCGCTGCCAGCGGCGATAGACCTGGCGCTGTGCCGTAACCCGACCACCCGCGCCGCCTGGGCTGCGGCACATCAGCAGGCCGCGGCCCTCGGCAGCGCCGAGAGTGCCTGGCTACCCGGAGTGTCCGCCACCGGCGCGGAAAGCCGGGTGTTTGGTCAACATACCGATGCCACCGGCAATGTGGTCTCGGCGCCGCAAAACACGCGCGACGCGGCGCTCAATCTCTCGTGGGTGCTGTACGATTTCGGCGCGCGCGACGGTCGCATCACCAGCGCGCGGCACCTGCTGGACTTGGCCGCCGCCACCGCGGCCAGCGTGTCTCAGCAGACCGTGCTCAACGTGGTGCAGAGTTACTACGGCGTGGTCGCCGCGGACGAAGCGCTGGTCGCCGCCAGAACCACCGAGTCGGCCAGCTCCCGCGCCTTCGAAGTAGCGCGCTCGCTGCGCGAGGGCGGTGCCGGGACACGGGCGGACGTGCTGCAGGTAGAAACCGCGTTCGATCAGGCGGTGCTGGCGCGGGTGCAGGCGGAAGCCTCCGCAAAGAATGCGCGCGGGACGCTGGCCGTGACCCTTGGCCTGACGGCCGATCAGCCGTTGGCGCTCGCTCCGGATAGCGTGCCTGCCGAGCCGCCGGCACTCACGGCGCGCATGGCGGATCTGATGGCGGAAGCGATGCAGCAGCGCCCGGATCTTGCGGCCGCGCAGGCGCAGCGCGACGCCGCGGTAGCCAATGTCGGCATCGCGCGCGCCGCCGGCCGGCCTTCGATCTCGGTCTCCGCCGGCCGCGATCTGATCGATACGACGGGAATTCCGCACCAGAACTACAGCCTGATCGGCGTCAACGTGACGGTACCGATTTTCACCGGGTTCAACGCTGCCTATGGTGTGCGCCAGGCGCAGGCCGCGCTCGAGTCGAGCGAAGCGAACGCCGACCAGGTCCGGCTCGGCGTGTCGCTCGGGGTATGGAACGCCTATCACCTGCTCGAGTCGGCCAATCAGCAACTGTCGGTGACCGGCGAGCTGACCAAGACCGCCGAAGACAACCAGCAAGTGGCGCTGGGCCGCTATCAGGCAGGCGTCGGCACGATTGTCGATGTGCTCACGGCGCAGTCGGCCGCGGCACTCGCGCGCCAAACCCGCATCAGCGCCGAGCTCGGCTGGCAGGTGGCACGCGCGCAGCTGGCGCTGGCGCTTGGCCGGCTGACCGGAGCGGAACCGCTGAGTACGGTGGGAGCACCCCGGTAGCAGCCTTGAGAGCTGCGCCGCCCGGGTGACGGACGCTCGTGAATGAAACTTGCCTGTCTAGTCCTTGCCTATAACGGGGCCAGTGTCCTGGCGCGCGCTCTGCCGATCCTGGCAGAGGCCGGACTTACTGTGTTCGTTCACCTTGATCGCAAGGCGAATCGTGAACACTACCGTCAAATCCTCGGCGAGCCGGGTCGCGGCTGCGTCTTTATCGAGGATCCACTCGACATTCACTGGGGCGGCTACACGATGATGCAGGCCGAGCTCCGGCTGCTCGCCACGGCTCGGGCGGCCGGGCCTTACGATAAGTATCTACTGATCTCCGACGATGCGTTTCCGGTGGTGCCAGCGCCGCAATTGCGCGATCACCTGTCGACCTGCGCGGACCTGATCAGCGCTGCCAAGCAGGGAAAAGCCTCGTACATCTACGGGCGCTATCATGACTTCTATTGCCTCGATCATCCCACCACATCGATCCGGGGCGATGCGCGAACCGGGATCATCGATGAGGCACTGGAGCAGAAGATATCCGAGATCGCGGTACTGCGTCGCATCGGTAAGAAGGCGATCGAGGTCTACTGGGGTTCGCAGTTCTGGGCGCTGGGTCAGGCGTCAGTCGACCTGGTGCTGCGCCTGGCCGCGGAGGATCGGCACCTGGCGAAATCCTTCGAATACGCCGCGTTGCCGGACGAGCTGATGATCCAGTCGATCATCGGCAACTACACCTCGCATGAGGCGCTGACCACTGGCCCCGTATACGCGGACTTGTCGCAGCCTGGCGGACCGCGGATCGTCGCCACCGAGAAGGACTTGCCGTTCGACCTGCAGCCATCGCACCTGTTCCTGCGAAAGATCGCGCCGGGTGCGACGGACCTGCTCGATGGCATGCTGGTTCGGCTGCGCGCCGGGAAGCGGATCGATGGGCGTGGCGCACGCGGAGCGCCGATAGGCCGGCGCGAGACGGATGCCAGCGGGCGTGAATTGCTGATCGTTCGTCTGTGTGCGCCCAGCGGCTCGCCCGGCGCCGGCTGGCACGGACTGGAGTCCTTTGGCGGCCGCGGCTATCGCTGGACCGGCGCTGAGCGCATTGAATGGTGCTTCAACGAGGTATCGCTGCCGCCGGGGCGGATCCGTTTCGTGATCACCCCGGTCATCGATAGCGGTCCGGAGTTCATTGCCCATTGCCGCTTGAGCTTCGCAGGCGAGACGCGCCCGCTTGACGTGCAAGGTGGCGTACTGTCGGCGACTTTCGAGCACGGCGCGGCGTCGCCGGTGCGCGTGCTTCTGACCACACCGCGGCCCATCTCGCCGCGCGAGGCGCGCGGCTTTGACGATGACCGCCCATTGGGTCTGTCGATCGCGACCTGAGGCGCTCGAAGGTCGGCATGCCCCCGCCCAGTCTGCTGACCTCTGTCGCTGAATTGTCGCGGCTGGTTCCGTGTGCCCCGAACGTCATACTGGATCTGACTCCGCGCGGTTCAATGCACACACGTGAATATCGACAGATCTGGCCGCATGTTCACGTTTACGCCTACGGTCTTGAGCCCGCCGACGATTCCGGACTTTCGCCCGGACTGTTGCCCATACCGCTCCCGCTGAGCGACGTGCCCAATTGGGGTGCGCGCGTGAAATCAGCCCACGGCGTGCTGGCCGATACCAGGATGCGCGAGCATTTGAGCGACGGCAGATCCGACCGGTCGCTGGAATCAACCATCGACATCTTCGCGGATGAGCACCAGCTCGGTCAGATTGGCCTGCTGGTGCTGCCGGCATCATGGAGCGCGCTGCCGGCTCTGCTGGGAGCGAGTCATCTGCTGGCAACGGCTGGCATTGCCGCCGTCGCGATAGTAGGTCCGCCTGATACGACAGAGCCCGCGGAACTTCTGCTTGAAATGGCTGGCGTACTGGCGAAATTCGGCTACCGCTGGGCATCGATCGACGGCGCGGTGACTTCTGTGGCGGTACACGAAGCAGCAGACCGAACAACGCCGACGTGGCTGCAGGCCGCTCAAAGCTTACTGATTCGTCCCGACGGCGTCATTCACGTCGGGGATTTCGACGCGCGCGACCGGGAGATCTATCGCCAGCACGGTGTGACGAGGATAGTCGTCGTCGGTCAGAATGCGACGACGCATCAACGACTGGTCGCGCGGGTGCCACAGAGCCCCGATCTGCTCTACCTGGATATCGAGGTCGCAACCCTCGACCAGCTTGGAATCCGGCACGACTTTCGCCACTGCAACGCTCTTCATGTGGAGCTCGCGGCGATAGGCCTGTCCGGTCTACCTGGTGCCGCGGCAACGCTGCGGCATATCGAGATTGTGAACGTCGAGCTCAAGGGTTCGACGGGGGAGATCGACCGTAGAAGCCTTCAGCAACTGGACATGGCGCTGCGCCAGAGTGGACTTAGCCGGATAGCCGTGCGCCCATCGATCTATCCGTTCCGGCACGATGCGGTGTATGTGCGCCAGCAGAGATTCTGGGCGCATGACCCTTTGAAGGCCACAGGTTTAGCGCTGCAGCACGCCAACGCCTCTATGCGCCGAATAGGGTATATCGGCCGCCACACCGGCGACCGGCTATCGGCATCGGTGTCGTTTGCTGAACATCAGCAATTGGTGGCGGACTCGCTGTCGCAGATCGGTCAAGACCGGGCGGTGACGCTCGTGGCGCGCCCGATGACACCGCCCACGCTCGACCCTTCAGGGCCGCAGCGGGAAGTGACTTATGTGTTGCACCATAAGGAGCACCAACAGGGACAAGCTCACGACGGCGTCGATGCGCCGCCGCCGGCAGTCGACGTCATCGTATTGACGGATGAACCAACGGCGATAATTCGACAGCTTCTTGAGAACGCCGATTCCTCAACGCGGCTGTCCGCGATCGTCGTGCTCGGCAGCGTAGGCGACGGCGACATGGCGCATGCCATATCGACCGCATTCGACCACGGCTTCCTCCTCGACCGCAGTACTACGGCCTCTACTGGCCGGATTTTCATCCGCTCCGACCTGATACGTGACCCCGGGCGGTGGTTCAAGCAGGACAACAGGCACGGAACGCACCATTTCCGGTGCTCGCTGCTGGGCCAGCTAGGCCGCTTTGGCAACCAGCTGTTTCAACTCTGGCACCTTATCCTGATGGGGCTGCGGCACGCCGCGACCGTATCGACCGGTCCTTGGGAGTTCCAGGACTACTTCGCGCTGGAACCCGTCGACCAGGAAGGCAGTGGGGATTTTCTGCGTGTCGAAGCACACGACTGGCGTGTCATGGGTCTGTGGACTCTGGGTTCGCTCCCCGATGGCGTTGACTTCTGGGGGCACTTCCAGTGGATCCCGCCATTTCTGCGTCGGCATCGCGTGTTTCTGAGCCGCCTGTTCGATCTGCGGCCTGAATGGATCGGCGACATGGCGAGAATCGTCGCGTTGCTGCGGGCCGCGAAGCAGCCGCTTACGGTGTTTCATGTGCGGCGCGACGACTACGTCAATCACCCACATTCCGAGATGCGGGAGATTCCAGTAGCGTGGTACAGGGAGGCACTGGAGCCGCTTCGTGATACGACTATCTACGCCGGCAGCGATGACATGGAGTACGTGCGCAGGGCGTTTTCAGATTTCTCCATCCTGTCGGCTGAGGACTTTGCCGACAGCGGCCTTCCCGCGCCGATCATCGACCACTGCGTGATGCGGGCGGCGGATACGTTGCTGGTGGTCAACAGCACCTATTCACGCACCGCTGCGATGATTGCCAACGACCATCAGGCAGCGTTGCTGCCATCGATTCATCGCCAGGCGTTCGAGCCGTATCTTCCGTGGGCGGATCCGATCTTCTGGTTGCGATTCAGTGCTGATGATCCGGACGACTATGCCAGGCGTGCCGCGCAGATCCAGCGCTGGATCCGTTGGGCGGGACTAGACGACGAACGCCACTAGGCATATTCGAGCAATGCAAGCAGCCTGGCCAATTTCCGGACATCGACACGCAGGTTGCCATTGAAGCCTCCATCGTGGGTTTCGCACGGCAGCATGCCGTACTCGTGCCCCATCTTGCTCGAGATCAGCCAGAAGAACGGCCGCATCTCGGTATCTGGCATGAATTCAATGACGCGCGTGGAAGGCGGACTGAAAATCAGATTGGACAGGCCCGCGCCATGCGGACCCACGACGAACTCCGCGCCCGCAAATAGCGCCACTTGCTCGAGTAGCGACATGCCATCCAGGCGAACGGTGGCAAAACCCTCCCGCTCCAGGAAGTCACGTACTTCCTCGGCATTGTCCACCCGGCGTATATGTTCGCGTTCAATGTACAGTCGCTTTTGCCCTACCGTCAGTGCCAGGGAAGCCGCGACGTGCGACTGGAACTGCCGTAGCACGTGTGGTGGAAAATCATCCACCGGATCGCCGGAACCGGCGACCCAGGTAGCGCATTCCAGCTTCACCACCGGGCAAGGCGTGAACGTCAACTCAATGTCACCGAATCCCAGCAATTTCAGACTCTCGACATAGGGCAGATTTGAGGCCTGTCCCAAGGCGGCAGGCAGCACAATCCTGGCGTTGCCTTCACGCACCTTGCACAGCATGTAGAGCGGAAGGATCGCCTCAACCATCCAATGGTAATAGTTCTGCAAGTTTCCATTGTAGAAAACCAAGTAATCGCCGGGTAATGTGGGTGCCTGATCGATGATCTGGCGATCGAGGAAGAGTCGATCACCATCCCTGAGCAGTTCCTTGGGCGGGTTTAAGCTGGTGCGCAGAAAGCCATAGCATCGGCGCACCCCAACGCTATCGAATACCGCACCTTCCAGTTCCCTACTCAGCATTAGATGGCAGTTGTATGCCCGCCGGACGCTGATCCTGCTGCTGCGGTATCCGAGCCTTGGGGATCCATTCCACCCCTTGCCAACAAAGAAGGCCCGGTCGTCACGATGCGCAAAAGTCGGCGGGTAATACAGCATCTCCGGGGACTTCAACTCAGGAGCATCGAGAAGCTCCACGGTGGCTTTCGAATAGGGCCTGCCGCGCGGCGCATTGATCTCATCGCCCTCGGCGTTTCGCAGCCAGAATCTGCCCGGCCCGGGAGCGATGTGATCATTGGCGGATGCGAAGGCTGCTACCAGGTCGCCATGACCCACAACGAATACGGCTTGGGCAGCTTCGCCGTCGCGCAGGGTGCCCACTGGGATAAAGAAAGTCGGATAAGCCTTTGCCAAGTCGATATCGAACTGTCCTACAGAGAACATGAATTCGCGCTTGAATGCGATGTCGCGACCTGCAACCCGGTCGCCGCTCGCCAAATCGATCCAATCCCGTGCGCTCAAGTCGGCTAACCTGATTAACAGATCAACCGGTACCGGCAGAAAGCTCTCCCAGGTCGCAGCATGCTCACGATTCCAGGCTGCTTGGTATTCTTTTAGCGCCGCGCACAGAAAATGTGCGCCTCGAGGGAAATTGAAGCCATGTCCAATCTTGGACCTTGTTGCAATGCCGTCGCCCAGAACTCTCGACTCATAAGGCAGCTCGACGTCGGACAGCGGCAACAGCGGCGCAAATTTCGGATCGAGCGCTGTGTGGACAGTCAGGCGGACTGCGCTCGGCAGAGCGTCGGGGTCTGTCAGTGGCTTGTGGCACAGATCGGCTGTCCCAGCTGTCGAGCACAGCAGGGTTCCATGCCAGGTGAGCAATAGGCATTCGATCTTGTTTCGGGTAGGGGGCATGAGTGGCTTACGTCGGTGTCACTCCCCAAGCCGCAAGAGGTAGTCGCGGGCGACCTGTGCCTTTGCCGGCAGTTCCAGCAGCGGCAGTTTTCGGAAAACGAAGGTGTTTGATAGCCAGTGCGAGGGTGGACGGACGTGTCAGGAATTCTGTGTGTGACGGCATAGCGTTGTGATGACCATCGCTCTGCGGGGAGCATGCTCCCCGCAGAGCGGCGGCGACTTCGGTTCCCATCCTACACCGGCACCTCGGTAAAGCGCTCGGCGTACAGGACGGCAAATTGGTTCATGGCCTGCTTCCAATCGTGACTCGCGCGGCTCCATTCGGCGGTGATGTTGCGCAGTGCCAGCCAGATCAGCTTCGTGGCCGACTCGTCGGACGGGAAATGGCCGCGCGTTTTGATGATCTTGCGCAGCCGCGCATTCACGCTCTCGATCGCATTCGTCGTGTAAATCACTTTGCGTACCGCCGGCGGGAAGGCAAAGAACGGAATCACCTGCGCCCAGGCGCGCCGCCAGCCGGCTGCCACGGTCGGATAGCGCTGACCGAAGGGACCGGCTTCAAACTCCTGCAAGGCCGTCATAGCCGCCTCGGCGTTGGCTGCCGTGTAGATCGGCCGCAGCGCCTGGGCCAGCGCCTTGCGATCCTTCCAGCCCGCGTAATCCAGGCTCGAGCGGATCAGGTGCACGATGCAGGTCTGCAGCGTGGTGGCCGGGAAGATCGCGCCCAGGGCCTGTTCCATGCCCTTGAGGCCATCGGTCACGGCAATCAGGATGTCCTGCACTCCACGTGTCTTCAGCTCGTTGAACACCCGCATCCAGAACTTTGCCCCCTCGGTGTTCTCGATCCAGATGCCCAGAATGTCGCGTGTGCCATCACGCATCACCCCCAGCGCCAGGTACACGGCCTTGTTGCGCACGACCGCCTCCTCGCGGATCTTGACCCTGAGGGCATCGAAGAACACCACCGGGTACATCGTCTCCAGTGGGCGCGACTGCCACAGCGCCACTTCCTCCATCACCTCGTCGGTGACGGAACTGATGAACTCCGGGGAGACGTCCGTGCCGTACTGTTCGCTCAAGAATGCCCGGATCTCCCGCACCGTCATGCCACGCGCGTACATGGCAATGATCTTGTCGTCGAATCCGGTGAATCGGCGCTCGTGCTTCGGGATCAGTATCGGTTGGAAGCTGCCGTCGCGATCACGCGGAACATCGATCCGAACCGGCCCATCCCCGGTCAGCACGGTCTTGCCGCTGCTGCCGTTGCGGTGGTTCGAGGAGTCCTCGGATGACTCCTCCTGGTTCAGGTGATGGCCGAGCTCCGCCTGCAGAGCACGCTCAATCAGCGCCTTCTTCAGCTGCGCCGACAGCGTCTCGATCGCCTCGGCCGTCATGGGGCCCTGGACCATCTGATCTACAATCGCTTGTGCACCTTCAGGCAGCGGCCCCAATGCTCGGGCTATCGCTTTCTTCGTCGTCTTGCGTTGCATACATGTCCCTCTCGGTTGACATGCTATGCCTCAGCACACAAAAATCCAGGCAGGCTCGGGTGGACCCATTGCGGTGTCCTCTCGCACTTCGAGCGCAACGCATCTGGCCTGATGCGCCAGGTAAAAGATCACTGCCTGCGGCAAACAGTGAACCTCGATGGCGCCGTCCGTTGCACCTCCGTTCAGGTATTCGGCTACCCTGAATCGATAATTCAAGCAATAGGTGGGAACCTGGAATAGCGCTATCCCTCCCGGCGCCAGCATCTTGAACATTCTGCTCAGAATCATTGCGATAATCGGAGGTGGGTTGTGCTGAAGTACGAGGTAACTGAACCAGATTCCGAATCTCTCCGTCATCCCAAAGCAATCGTCGTCGACCAGTCTGAATGTAACGCCCTCCCGCTTGCCCACCACCTGCTGCGCCATTTCCAAATGACTGGTGGAGATGTCGCACGCCGTAACGCGAGGAAACACTCCAGCGAGGTGAGCAGTCACTCGGCCAATGCCACAACCGTACTCGAAAACAGGCAGATTAGTCGCTACGCCATGGCGTAGTAATGCGGATCTCAGGGTCGCAAGATCATCCGCTCCAGAGGCAAAAAAAATGCTCTCGCTTTGGGCAATACGCTCCGGAAGAAACTGATCACTCGAGAGTACCGACCAGTGAGGCCGATTGGTGCCCAGAGCGGTCCACGTCTTTCTTATGTGCTCAACGAGCCGCGCCGCTGTGGCAGCGTCGGTCTTCCATTCTATCTCCGCGGCCGGCAGATTCCGTGTGAGCCTTTCCGACGGAATGCTTTTTTGATCTACTACGGCCTTGTTGGCCGATAATCTGGTCTGATTGGCAATAAATTCGCCCGATGATAAAAACGCTGCGCGCAGGTCATCCAGGCTATGTGTCCCGTGCCAAAGCGATACCTCGTGAGCTGAGGGCTGCCTGCCGAGAAACATGCGGTAAGCAGCCACGATGTCGTCACTCGAAACACCGCTCCGATTTCCACTCATCGTGCGCCCTCCTATGCTGCGGTGGCAGATGAATTCGCCTGCACGTAGTCCTGCTGTGGAACTACATATTAGCCTAGCAACTTCTATGGCCTTATCCCTGGATTAAACGACGGGCGTCGACGCCTGTCTGGACGAGGCGCGGCATTATGTTGATCTCTACGGATAGGAACGACGTAAGATACCGCAGCGAAAGAAGAATCAAGGATTCCATGTACAATGCCCACAACCCCTTACCAAACCGAAAAAGGCTCCTATGCCAGTGACAGATGACATTCCAAACGGACGAATGCTACTGGAGGTGATCGGCCTGAATCGTGAGCGCCTGAACGCCGGGTTGAGGAATAAGGTCGCCGTCCCGGCTCAACTGTTAAAGGCGCTGCTGTCTCTCGCAGCCTCGACTTTGCCATTTGACCGGGAGTTTTACCTGTCAACCTACCCGGATATCAGAAGCGCCTTCGACGCGGGTCGCATCGCAGATCCCAGAACGCATTTTATAGAAGAGGGTTACCTCGAAGGACGGTTTGGCTCGAAACCAGATGTTGACGAGGAATATTACAGGGCGACGTACCCGGATGTAAGGACGGCCATTACGTCTGGCACCGTGGCATCTGCGCTCGATCATTACTTGCGTGCCGGCGCGTTCGAGGGACGTTTCCCGAACGTCGATACAGTTCCGAGCATAAAGCGATGGCTAACAATTCTTGGTCGCTAAGCCATGAGCGAAGAGAGCGAAATTGGAACGCTGGACTTCGTCCTGCGTATCCTGGCTTCGCCGTTCGTAGACGACGGATTGTGTCGCACCTTTCTTGGCGCAGGACCACGCGATGCCAGTGCCGCGCGTCTGTACCTGCAGACGCCATTGAAGGGACGCCCAGTCATCAGTCATTTCTTTGACCGGCAGTACTACGTGCAGAGTCATCCCGACGTTATGGCCGCCGGTGTAGACCCATTCATGCATTTCATACAGTACGGCTGCGCAGAAAGCAGGTCGCCGCACCCCTTGATTGATTTCGCATACATGCGATCGCGCGACCGCTTCCTCTTTTCAGATGCACCAACGATTCCCCAATTACATGAAGCCCTGATGTTCGATCTGGCAGACCCGAGTCCCTACTTTTCGATCGAACACTACCGACCCCTAGTCCCTAGAGGACACGCAATACAATTCGGGCTCCTTGGACATTTTCTAACCGAAGGTCTGTTGGCTGGATTGCGTCCTAACCCGTTGTTTGACCCGCTATGGTATTACCGGCAATTGGAGGGCGCTCAAGATGTGCACTCCGGCATTCGTCACTTTGTCACCTTCGGTGACCGACACGGATGTGCCCCTAGTGTGGATTTCAGCAGCGCCCTGTATCGGGAGCGATATCCCGACGTCGCGGCCTCAGGTATGCCTCCGTTACTCCATTACCTGACTACCGGAATGAGGGAGGGTCGTGCGTGTTTCCCACTGCGACACGCATCAGTAACTCATCGACCGCTGCTGTCCGCGGATAGCACGTGTGGAGAATTGAATGGGGAGGCGGCTTTCACGGCGCCATATGATGCCTTAAAGCAGCGAATTGCGCAGAGGCGACAGCAAATCAAGGAATCGGTGTCCGTTCCGCCGGTAAAAATACTGGATATCGAGAATCCGCTGAAGCGGCTTTTATCGTTAACTCTTCGCCGATATGCCTCGCCGCGTGTGTCCATTCTCATTCCGGCGTATAACGAGGCAAAGTACACCGTGGAGTGTATTGCGTCCATCGTGGCGTCCGCGCCAAAGGCAAGCTACGAGGTGGTGGTCGCCGATGACGCGTCGACGGAGGCGACAGCGCGAGCATTGCAGCGGATCAGGAACGTGAAGTATGTCCGACAGCAAACCAACGTTGGGTTCCTGAGAAACTGTAACGCCGCCGTTCGTCACTGTACCGGTCAATACCTCCTTCTTCTTAATAACGATGCGCAGCTCACGCCAGGTGCTCTCGATGCGATGACAGCGGTGCTCGATCGCAATCCCGCGGTCGCAGCCGTGGGGCCAAAGATTCTATATCCGGACGGAAGGTTGCAGGAGGCGGGCTGCACCCTCGACCGCAACGGCATAAGCGGAATGGTCGGGTTATTCATGAACCCCTCTCTACCCACATACGGTTACGATCGCGTAGTGCAATACTGCTCTGGAGCGGCGCTATTAGTTCGAAGAAATGACATCCAGCAAGGTTTGTTCGATGAGTCATTCGCACCCGCCTATTGTGAAGATGCGGATTTATGCCTGCGACTACAGTCACAGGGTCGCCAGGTTATCTATTGTTGCGAAGCGACGGTAATACATCACCTAAGCATTTCAACCAACAAACAATCCATCAACAAACGCCTGCAGCTGATAAGCCGTAATCAGCAAAAGCTAAGTCGCAAATGGTGCGACCTACTGGAGGAAATGAATAAGGTCCGGGCTATTGCCTTCTATCTGCCGCAATACTACCCAACCGCGGAAAACGATTTTTACTGGGGCCAGGGCTTTACGGAATGGACCAATGTGACCAAAGCAGTTCCTGCGTATGTAGGTCACTACCAGCCACATCTGCCAACTGATCTCGGTTTCTACGATCTGCGGCTGAAACAGAACATGCACCGGCAGGCTGCTTTGGCTAAGCGCTACGGAGTCGCCGCATTTTGCGTTTACTACTATAACTTTGGTCACCAACGAGCACTGGATCAAGCATTCGAGGCGATGGTCTCTGATGCATCGATTGAATTTCCGTATTGCGTCTGTTGGGCCAACGAGAATTGGTCGCGTCACTGGGATGGTGGCAATCGGGAACTGATTTTCGAGCAACAATACAACGAGGAGACTCTGCTAACGGTAATCGACGACGCCGTGCGCTATGCTGCCGACCCTCGATACATTCGTGTGAACGGGCGGCCCCTGTTCCTGGTCTATCGTCCGCTACTGCTACCGGATCCGCTGCATTTCGCAGCTACATGTCGAGAGAGCTTTCGGAGGGCAGGCTTTGAGGACGTGTATCTGGTTTACGTTGAAAGCATGGAAACCGCAGAAAATAACCGGCATCCGGCCGATCTCGGCTTTGATTCATGCGTTGAGTTTCCGCCGCAAGGCCTTGCAGTACCAGCTGCCAGGACAGACGACGACGTCATCCGGGAGGGGTTTCTGGGCGTCCGATACGATTATGAAGCCACCGTAGTGGAGAGTGTCAATCGCCCGCCGGTAGGATATAAGCGACATCCCGCGGTGTTTCCGAGCTGGGACAACACCCCTAGGCAGCCTCTCAAGGGCGACAGCTTCGTTAACGCTACACCTGAAGCGTTTCAAGCCTATATCGAAGAAAAGCTCGACGAAGTAGTGCAAATGTTCGTGGGTGACGAGCGACTGCTGTTCATCAATGCATGGAATGAATGGGCGGAAGGAACGCACCTGGAGCCCGATCAGAAATTTGGGCACCGTTGGCTGGAGGCACTGCGTAACGCCGTCCTATCCAGGTCTCTGTCCTAAACTATATATCTCCAGTGCCAATGTCATGACAGGTGGATCAAAGCCCACAGCCGTTCCGATTACCCTGATCGGTCATCCATTTGCCACGGTAGGAATGGGGGAGCAACTCCGCTCGCACATAAGGGCTCTTAAAAGCGTGCATCTTCCTTTCTCGGTCATGGACATCTTCCGCTACGCCGCCAGGAGTGATGTCGAACATAAGGAGCTGATTGAAAGCGTAGAAGTAGAGATGCCATTGGGCGGCATTCGTATCTTCCACATCAATGGAGACGAAGTCGCGCCCGTTCTGCAAGCGTTCGATGCACGAGGCGGAAAACTCGCCGATGGATACAACATTATTGTGCCAGCCTGGGAATTGCCGACGTATCCCATGGCCCTTGCGGAATCGCTCCGTCATTTTTCGGAAGTCTGGGCTTTGTCCCATTTCATAAGTAACGGTCTCGCCGCCATTGGCATCGCCAGTAGGCACATTGGGCAACCGCTCGAAGTGCCGGTAGGCTATTTCTTGCCTCGGAGATATTTCGAACTTCGCGAGTCCGCTTTCGTCATTCTGCATTTTTTCGATCTTTCATCGTATGCCACCCGCAAGAATCCCGAGGCGGTACTCAAAATGTTTGAGTCCATCAGAGCAAAGCGCGAACATGGAGATATTCAACTCGTTCTAAAGGTCAAGAAGAACGACGAAAGCGCCGAAGACTGGCTCGACGCGATCCGTACGCGACTGCCGGAGGCTCGATGTATCGCAAGGCCCATGAGCGCACTGGAAACACGCTCATTGATAAATTGCTGCGATTGTTTTGTGTCATTGCATCGTTCAGAGGGATTTGGGCGCGGCACGGGGGAGGCCATGTTTCTGGGGCGAGTAGCCATGGCAACCGGTTGGTCTGGAAATCTCGACTATATGAAACCCGACAATTCGCTACTTGTTGACTACAAGTTAGTTCCGGTAGGCACCGGCGAATACCCGTTTGCCGAAGGGCAGGTTTGGGCGGAACCGGACCTCGACCATGCGGTGCAGCTACTTGACGCAGCAATTGCGGACCCAGTATGGACGCGAGCCGTTGCAGCTGCCGGAAGGCGTCACGTGCGATCGGAGCATGGATTCCGCGCCGTCGGCGTGCGCATGCTCGAAAGACTGACGGAGATTGTCGCGACGTGGGACCCCAAGCAAAAAGCAGCGCCACAGACTTCCATCAAGCCAGTCACACCGATGAAAGCACTGGCGCGTGCCAAGCCACGTACCCATTCGTCAAAACCTGTCAATGCCGAACGAAAATCGGTTTCCTTACCCTCCAAGCGCACGCGCTCGCATGGATAAATGACCAATCTCTCGCAAGGCCTTCCAAGAATGGAAGCGCTCACGCTAAACGTGCATTCATGCACGGTGTCAGACGGCGAGCGGCCTCTGCTGTTTCTGCATATCCCGAAAACCGCCGGCACTTCGTTTCTGCTTATGCTCAAGAACGCGTTTGGAGACAACAACGTCGTGCGTATCCTCCATACCGACGAACAAACGGGCAATACAATCGCGTCGATAGCAAATGATGCGCTGCATTCAGTGGCGTGCCTATCCGGTCACCTTCCCATCCATCTATTCGAAAAATGTTTCGACCAATTCCAGACCTTCACATTATTGCGTGATCCGGTGGCGCGAGTCCTATCATTGTTCCGATTCACAAAGAGGCGCAGCGCTGATTGGATTGAGCAATTGGGCTTACCGCTAGATTTCTCGCTGACCGAATTCCTCGAATCAAGAACTCCAGAACTCTACGGGCAAACGAGCAACGACATGGTACGCATGCTCACTTCCGACAAGCGCTTTACAGATCCCGCGTGTCAGGAGTTTTGGACCGAAGCGGGCGCCTTAGACGCGCTGACGAGCGCGGTAAAGAATCTGGAGCAGATTGATTTTGGGCTGGTTGAGCACATGGGCGATACTCTAAGATTGGCGCGCCGTGTGTGGCGCATCCCATACGAGTTGGCTGAATACCAGGAAAATTCGTCGTCGGAACCTGTATTGCTTTCCGATCCGTCTGCCGTGCATTCGATCGTTACTAGAAATTCAGCCGATGTGGCACTGTATTACCTGGCGCAAGCGATGTTTGTCAGCCGAGTATCGATGACGTCTCGGTTACCTGCGGCCCCGGCATGGCGCGCGCGTGCGGTATTCGCCCCACCTATCAACGAAGCGGTCCTTATCGGGGACGTCGCGGGGCGGCAGGGCTTTCACGAAGTGGAAAGTGAAACCGGCTTTGCCTGGCTGTGCGCTGGGCAAACTGCCAGCGTTCGTTTCGTAGTGCGCAGGGGTCAATGGCGACTGAAAATGTATATCTATTGCATTACCGAGCGTTATCCTGTCGCCGCATTGGTGGTGAAAGTAAATAAATGCAGAGTGCCTCACGAATTTGTCTTTAGTTCCGACAACCGGTGGTGCTGGGTTACGACGCAGTGCTTCGCGACGACGGAGGGTCTCAGTGAGATTGAGATTGACAGCCCGCTCTTTGTCAAGGCGAAGGAACTCAACCCGATGGGACCAGACGAACGGAAATTGGGTATCGCAATGTCCGAGCTCACGCTAATGGCGTGCTAATGACCTCAATGTGGTTCTATTTGTAGTGTCAGAGCAATGTACGTAGCCCCACACGTCGGAAAGTGCCGGTTGGGAGGCATTGCAATTCTTCACTTCAAGGGCATTGGAGTCGTTCTACTGTTGTCGTCGAAACTTGCGGCGGTACCAGCTGCGGCAGCCACAATTGCGCCCACGAAGTTCGTTGACTATCGCAATGTGAGCGTAAGTAAATTTGGAACAAAGTGTGATGGCGTCTCCGACGACACGAACGCCATTCGCGCGGCGGCGTCTGCGGTGCCGACAGAGGGAGCCGTTTTACACTTTCCGAAGGGAAGGTGCGTCATTCACGGGACGATATATCTGAAGTCCCATACCCAGGTGCGGGGCGAGCGTACAACACTGCTGGCTGCCACGCCCTGGAAACCTGACTACGAGACCGGCTATGCGCTACTGGAGAATGTCCATCACTACCCAGGTGGCGTCAGAGACACAGATATCTCGGTGAACGGAATGACCTTTGATTATGGAGACTTCGGGCCGGTCGCCGTTCCCAAAGGTGGCAAGCATGCCGTGCGTTTCGAATTTGCGGACGACATTTCGATTTCCAACAACGTCTTTCAGTTACACGGCGCTGAGGACGCTGTGGCAGGGCTTGGCGTGACCAAGCTTCGGCTACATGGTAATTCTGCATTCGAGTTCCGCAATTGTGCGTATGATTTCTGGTATGGACCTTCGAAGGTCACAATAACTGGAAACCTCGCGGAAACAACGGTCTCATCACAGATGATCAACTTTAACCCAGAGCAGACCGACGGCGAAGGCGGTGACAATGTCGCGATGGGATTGGTGATGTCAGATAATACCCTGACTGTAACAGGTCCAAACGCCGTTCCCGTCCAGATTGAGCCGCTAGGCGTGCAGACCTCGGTTCGCGACGTTGCAGTCAGCGGCAACAAGCTACGAAATGTATATCTGGTTCTGCGTGGCGACGTACGCCGTGCCACCATTCGGGACAATACGATCACTGACGTCGAAGGAGGAGCGCCCGCGTTCGAGGCCTATCCGTTGCACGGTGGAACGCCAGATACTGTTAACTTTTCCGACAACGTGATCGTTGATCCTCACACGCAATCCGACCAGTTCGGAGTCGTGCGGCTGGAGGCACTAAACTCCTTGGCGACTGGCAATTCGATTACAGGGCGCAATTATCATTCGGCGGCAATCTATCATGGAGACTTCAGTGTCCTTGAGCGATCGAACGCTGTCAGCCCCGAATGAATCAACGTAGAACGAAATGGGCATAGACGTCCATGTTCTGAATTTTCTGGCAGCGACCAGAGATATCCATAAGCGCGCGCTGGGGCGCACGCTGATGTTGGGGCGCCAAGGGTTTCATATAGCAACGCCGAACCGCGAGCTGGCGACGGCTATCTTGCACAGCCAGGATCCAGACGCCTCGCTGGATGAGATTCAACCTCCTGGCGAACCCTGGGCAGACGGCCTGTTCCGATATCTTGGGAGTACAACAATAAGTACTCTGGATGCCGCGGCATTCGAAGGCGCAGATATCATCCATGATCTTAATTTGCCGGTGCCGGCTAGTCTCCATGGAAAGTTCGATGCAATCTTCGACGGTGGAACGATAGAGCACATCTTCAATACGCCTGCTGTCTTGCAGAACATCCGTTCCATGCTCGCGCCGGGCGGGCTTTTCCTTTCAGTTAACGCTGCCAACAACCAACTGGGACATGGGTTATACCAGTTCAGTCCGGAACTGATGTGGCGCGCTTTCGCCGAAGAAAATGGGTATTTAGTGGAAGCGATGTATCTGGCGCCATTAGGTGCCACGCCTTCGCTTATAGAGGCACCCGATCCACGAGTCGCTGGCAAGCGACTCGAAATCGGCTCGACACCCGGTCCCACATACCTGGTGCTTGCAGCGCGCAGGGTTGGGATGCGGCTTGGGCCTCTGCGTGTTTACCAGAGCGATTATGAAAGTGCCTGGGGGATGTCGTCGAATAAACAGACCGCTGAGAGCGATACCAAACACGTGGCCCGTCCGCAAGGTCATGTCGCCCATCCGGCTCAAAAGATGCTCATGTCGAAGCGCCATCTTCAACAGACGATCGACGCATTACGTAGTTCTGTCGAGAAGATGTTGGGCGAGTCAAGCCCGCACCTGTTCTCTCATCGATTCTTTCGCCATATAGGTTGGACTGAAGCGGATTTTTCGAAATTTGTTATGGGTAAGATCTCGGCGTTACAGGACTCTCTAGCGATGTCGGCCTATAACGCGTTGCTGAACCAGCGAATCGCCCATATCACCCACAAGATATGGCTGACTTCCGCAGAGGAGCCTTCGCTTCCGCCGGAGGAATTCCTAAAGACATATCTCTCTCGGCTCAAGACTCGTCCAATCCATTGGATGCACTATTTCTGGACTAATAGTAAGGCGGTGGCCGCGCACGTCAGCCTTGCGGCGAACGAAGCAGGCTGCTCGGTACTTATTCAAGAGACGGATAGCTTCTTTGATGATGAACTACACCCAAATGTAAGGCGACTCCTTGCCGAAAAAAAGTACGTCTTGGCGGCCGATGTACTCAAGATCCTGATCCTCGATCAAGTGGGAGGTGTCTACAGTGATATGGGGGTTGATTTCGACAACGAGATACTGAGCATTGTCGAAGTGTCGAACTACTGTGTTCTTCTCGGGACAGGCTTGTTCTTTCAAACCTCGTTCCTCGCGTGCTCTGCCGGATCCGATCTGTCATCGATGTTTCGCGCAATTCTCAACAACCCGGAGTCCCTGGACGTAGCCTACAGCGTTGCCGGGACCGATATCACGTCGCAAGACGAAGTTAACATGCTGGCGGGACCGGGATTCACCGCCTGCGCTCTGTTGTTCATCCCGCTGCGCGCTCGAACCATGATTTTTCCGCCACAGAGTGTGCACCTGAGTTGGCAATCCGAGCAATCGTGGTACGGGTCATCGGGCAAGCACGGAAATGTAGTTGTGAGCCAGACGTCGCCGACGCTAGTTGATGCCACGAAATGTGCGGAGCTGGCAAAGCTCGCTGATCAAGCCGTGAAGGTATTCGGCAATCAAAAACTGCTCTCGGAGCAACTCAGGCTGCTCAGCAAGAATCACGCATATTTCGAGAGAAATCCTACCCGGCTATGCGACGTCCTTAGTTTTAATGGGAGTGACAAATCAGGCGGATGGCATAACTACGGATATGTATACAACTATCTCTTCGGTTATATGGTTCCAGCGCACCCTGCTGTCATGGAGATCGGACTCGGGACGAATTTCACGGATGTACCATCGTCAATGGGCGCCAGCGGGACACCGGGGGCGTCGCTGCGCTCGTGGCGAGAATGGTTTTCAGAATCCACGGTAATAGGAGCCGACATCGACCGGAGAATATTATTTACCGAACCGGGAATTCGGACATACTTCGTTGACCAGACAAGAAAGGAAACAATCAACGAACTGTTCAAGACAATCGGCGATCTTCAGTTTGACGTAGTTATCGACGATGGATTGCACACTTTCGCGGCAAACGTCGAGACGTTTCGGGGAGCGTTTGGCCATGTCAAAAATGGCGGCCTTTACGTGGTGGAGGACGTCGAAGTTGCATACATGGCACTGTGGGATGATTTTCTGCGTCAAGGCGGATACGCCGCTGCTATGATCAAGCTACCTAGTGCAAAGAACAATCGCGATAATTGCATCATCCTGGTGATCAAGGGGCACGACGGATCATCTTCTTAGCCGCCAAGTCGGGGGGCAATGATACGGATCGATCCGCGCGAAAAGCACGGCGCCGTCTCGTTCCCATCTTGACGCGCCGGACTTAATATGTCATTCAGATCGGCCTGACTACAACAAACGCTATCCTATTGGGGATTTTCAATGAACATAATGCATCGCGGCAGACGTGAGCTGAAATTAACACTCGCGAGCTCCAACCATTTTTTCGGGGTTCTCCTGCTGGCATTGATGCTGTGGCCGGCCGCATCTTATGCGGTGTGCACGCCCAAGCCCACCGAGACGGCCGATTTCAACGGCGTATGTGCCAGCGACATTCTGTGGCAGAACCCTACCACCGGCGAACTGGACATCTGGTTCATGAACGGCGCCACGATATTGAACAGCGGCGAAGTGGCGGCGAACCCTACCGCCCCCTGGGCGCTGCAAGGCGTCGGGGATTTCAACAACGACGGCAATGCCGACATGTTATGGCGCAATACCAACACCGGTGAGCTCGACATCTGGCTCATGAATGGCAATCTCATTTCGATGAGCAGCCCGATCGCGGCGAGCCCGGATAGCGACTGGAGCGTTCAGGCCGTCGCCGACTTCAACCATGACGGCTCTGCCGACATTTTGTGGAGAGACAACATCACCGGGCAACTGGTTATCTGGTTCATGAGTGGCGCCACCATATCGAGCAGCGCGGTGCTCCCCTACACGCCGAGTTCCGACTGGAACATCGTTGGCGTCGGTGATTTCAACAAGGACAACATTCCCGACATCCTCTGGCAGCAATCGAGCACCGGTACTCTCGCCATCTGGTTCATGAACGCCGATGGCACGGTGGCGAGCAGCGGCACGATCGCCGCCAGCCCCGACCCCGGTTGGAGCGTCCAGGGTGTCGGTGACTTCAACGGCGACGGCTTTGCCGACATCCTGTGGCGGCATGCCTGCGACGGGGGCCTGTTGAACACGAGCAAATGCACCGAGAGTGACGGCTTCCAGGATACCTCCACGGGCAGCGTCGTGATTTGGCTCATGCAGGGCAGCACGATCATGGGCAGCTTCGCTATCGCCGACCCTGCGGGTGATGCCAACGTCAGTTTCATTACGTGGTATGGGGAGGCATTCAGCAACGGGCAAGCCGATGGTTGGACCATCCAGGCGGTAGGGGACTTCAACGGCGACGGCACGAGCGACATCCTGTGGCGACAGTCCGGTTCCGGCATTGTCGCCATGTGGCTCATGAGCGGCACTCCGACCACCACTGCGATCGGCACCCCCTCTTTCGTCTTCAGCCCGCCGTTAACCTACCAGGTACCGGAGCTCGCGCCCTATGGCTGCCCGACGACGGTGCTGTGCAACATGTTGAGCGCCATCAATAACATCCGCGCCAACGGTTCGTTTGGACCGGGAAACACTGCCCCTTCTGCCACCGCACTGGGAGCACTGTTGCCGCTCACCTGGGACGTGGGCGCCGCTCGTGCCGCACAGGGTTGGACCAATCAATGCGTCTTCGGGCACCCAACCGGCCTCAACTTCAATTACGGACAGAACCTCGCTCTGGTAACTCCGCCGGCAACGGGCCTGGACGGGGTGCAGGAGTGGGAAGGCGAGGCGGCCGACTACACTTATGCGACGCCGTTCGGAACCTGCACCAACGATCCGAGCAGCAACTGCGAGCATTACACCCAGATGGTCTGGCGCGAGACCACCGCCGTAGGTTGCGGGGTGACTGTGTGCGCGACGGTCACGGGATTTGGCGGCGGCCCGTTTGGAGTCGAGGCGTGTAACTTCAATCCCGCTGGCAATTACTCCGGGGGTCCCATGAACCAACAAGTGGCACCCTACTAGCGACGGGAATGCCATGACATGGGGGTGGATGTTCATGTCCTGAATTTCCTGGCTGCGACCCTGCCCATCCACCGGCGTGCGCTCGACCGCACGCTGATGCTGGGTCGCCAGGGCTTTCACATCCCGGCGTAGCCACGGACGCCTCGCGTGTTTCAATCGTTGCTGGTGGACCGAAGCGTGGTTCGGGCGCGCGAATTGGATCCACTTATCGTTCAGTGTGTGCCAGGCGCCACGCCGCGCTTGCGCATGGGCCCGCTGCTTCTCCCGTTGTCGCTCTTCTTGCTCTCGTCGAATGCCGACGCGCAGCAGTATGCCCTGACCGACCTCGGCAACCTTGGCGGTACGAGCAGCTACGCGGCTGGCATCAACGCGAGCGGGCAAGTGACTGGCTGGACCTACACGACTGGAAACGCGGCGTATCACGCGTTTCTTTATAGCAGCGGCACGATGCAGGATCTGGGTACGCTCGGCGGTATCAATAGCTACGGGGAGGGCATCAACGCGGGTGGACAGGTAACGGGCTACGCGGACTACACCACGAACGCGCCGTACGAGACATATCATGCGTTTCTGTACAGTAGCGGCACGATGCAGGATCTGGGCAGCCTCGGCGGTACCGACAGCGCCGGATACGCAATCAACGCGAGTGGGCAGGCTACCGGCTACGCCTATATCACGGGGAACATGGTTTCTCAGGCGTTTCTGGACAGCGGCGGCGCGATGGGGAATCTGGGCGGCCTCGCCGGCACGACCAGCGACGGACAGGGCATCAACGCGAGTGGACAGGTAACGGGGTGGTCCAACACTGCGAGCGGTCCTGCACACGCGTTTTTGTACACCGGCGGCACGATGCAGGATCTCGGCACTCTGGGTGGTACGTTGAGTTACGGCAACGGCATCAACGCGAGCGGGCAGGTGACGGGCTCCGCCTACACGACGAGCGGGGCTGAACATGCGTTTCTGTACAGCAGCGGCACGATGCAGGATCTGGGCACCCTCGGCGGTTTGGCCAGCTACGGGAACGGCATCAACGCGAGCGGGCAGGTGACGGGGTCAGCTTTGCCCGCCAGCGGTGGCGCGCATGCGTTTCTGTACGGCAACGGCACGATGAAAGATCTCAATACGCTCGACACATCGAGCGCCCTCGCGAAGTACGTGACTCTCACATCCGGAGCCTCGATCAACGATAACGGCGCAATCGTGGCGAATGGCACCGATTCGCGCAGCACCGCTGTGAACCACAGCTATCCGAATCACGCCTATCTGCTCACACCCATCCCGCCGCCATCCATTCTCTGGCAAAACAGCAATGGCGACGTAGTGCGCTGGTTCATGAATGGTGGAACGATCAGTTCGACGGCCGATTTTGGCGTGATTCCGCCCAGTTGGAGCATCCAGGGAACGGCTGACTTCAACGGCGACGGCAACGCCGACATCCTGTGGCGCAATACGACGACTGGCGATGTGGTCATCTGGTTCATGAATGGTGAAGCAATCAGCGCGTCGGCCTATCTCGGGACGATCCCAAGCAGCTGGATGATTCAGGGCACCGGCAATTTCAACAGCGACGGCAAAGCCGATATTCTGTGGCGCAACTCCAACGGCGATGTGGTCATCTGGTTTATGAACGGCGGAACGATCGCCTCGTCGGTCGATCTCGGCGTGATCCCCAGCAGTTGGAGCATCCAGGGAACGGGTGATTTCAACGCGGACGGCAACTCCGATATCGTTTGGCGCAATACGAACAGTGGCGATGTGAACATCTGGTTCATGAATGGTGGAACGATAAGCTCGTCGGTGGATCTCGGGGTGACACCCGCGAGCTGGACGATTCAAGCGACGGGGGTCGACGGTCAGCCCGACATTGTGTGGCGAAATTCCAATGGCGATGTGGTCATATGGTTCATGAGCGCCGGCACGATCACCTCGTCGGTGGATCTCGGAGTGATCCCGTCGAACTGGAAGATTCAGGGCACGGGGGATTTCAACAGCGACGGCAATTCGGACATCCTCTGGCGCAATACGACGACCGGCGATGTGGTTATGTGGCTCTTGAATGGTGGAACAATCGGCTCGTCGGCCTATGTTGGGACGATCCCGATGACCTGGACCATCGAACAGGGAAATGGGTCTTCCCCGCCAGTGATTGCTGTCAGCGGTAACCGATTCGTCAATGCGGCAGGCAACACAGTCGAACTCGTCGGCGCGAGCATCAGCGGCCTGGAACTGCAATCGAGTCTGTGGCCAGGCATCGCGGGGCTCACCTCAGCGCAGTGGCAGACTCTGGCGTCCACCTGGAGCCAGCTGGGCCAGACCATCAACGTCATCCGCCTGCCACTCAATTCTTATTCCTGGCTGAACCTGACCTGCGTCGATCCGGGTTCCGGTGATGCCGGCAATGACTACAAGGCCAACGGTGGCGGCACTTTTACGCCGGACCCGACGAGCACCTATCAGGCGGATGTCGAGCAGACCGTCACAGCGATCACGGCCGCGGGGCTGTACGTGATCCTCGACCTGCAGTGGGATGCACCGAACAACGTGTCGGGACAGCCGATGTGCCCGGTGGGCCAACCCGCCTTCGCCAGTGCGGATCACGCGCCGGCATTCTGGAGCTCGGTGGCCTACGCTTTCCAGGGGAATGCGGCGGTGATCTTCGAACTGTTCAATGAACCCTTCGGCGACAATGTGTACGGCAACGGGGTCATTCAGAACGGCAATACCTACACACCCGGGCCCGATGCCATCATCATGGCGAACGGCGGCAGCTGGGCGCATCCGTTCCTGATGCAGGACAATGCCAATCAAAATCAGAACTGCGGGACAAATCACAATCAGAGCTGCCAGAACGAGCTGTTCAATACCAATGCGCCCAACCCGGTGCAGATCGCCGGCGAGTTATCACTGCTGGCGGCCATCCGCGCGACCGGCGCGAGCAACGTGGTGTTGGCATCCCCGATCGGCTATGCCGGTGAGATCGAGACCTGGTTGGGAAGCTACGCCAGTGCCGGCAACCCCGATCCACTGGAACAATTTGGCGTGTCCTGGCACCTCTATGGTTACGCCAAGGGCACCACGCCACCGCTGTCGATCCTCGCCGCGGGCTACCCGATCGTGATCACCGAGACCTACGGCTTCGACGCCGCGATTGATGGGGGCAAGAATTTGAATGGATACACCTGGGCGGCGCAGAACGACATCGGTTATCTGTGGTGGGGGTTGAATAACTGGGGCGACCAGTCGGCGCCGGCTTTGTATACCAAGCTGGCGGCAGACGTGCCGTGGCTCGACAGCACGGCGCCGTAGCTTTAGTCGGCGTTTGCAAGTGGCTGCCGGCGCAGCCTTGACGGACAAAAGTCGCCGTGTTATCGAAAGAGTTCAAATTAAATTCGGCGCGGGGACCATATGGCAAACAGTGTCAGGCCGGACTTCACAAAGCCCATCGGGGGTGAGGGTGAGTGCTTCGTGCGGGAAACCCAGATTGCGACTCCGGCTGGGGAAGTTCGCATCGAGGATCTCGGCATCGGCGATCTCGTGATGACGGCATCCGGGGAATCCCGACCGGTACGCTGGCTCGGTCACAGCGAGGTGGAATGCGCGCGATTGCCCGATCCATCGGCTCGTTGGCCGATTCGCATTCAGGCCGGAGCCTTTGCCGAAGGCAAGCCGTGCCGCGATCTGTATGTGAGTCGCGGCCATGCACTTCTGATAGACGGCGTGCTGCTCCAGGCCGAGTCGCTGATCAACGGCGCCACCGTCGTCGAGATGCCCAGCGAGCGGGTGCAACTCTGGCATCTCGAGCTCGACAGCCATGACATCGTGATCGCTGAGGGCCTGCCGGTCGAGAGCTATCTGGATGTCGGCAATCGTCTGGCCTTCATTGAGGGCGCAGATTTCATCAAGGCGCATCCGCACGTGCGCCCCAAGCACTGGACCGAAACCTGTGTGCCATTGGTCACAAACGGTCCGGTGCTCGAGCGCGCCAGGGCGGTGCTGCTCGAGCGCGCCACGACCCTCGGTCATGTGATGACCGAAGATCCCGATGTGTACCTGTTGGCGGATGGTCATCGAATCGATCCGCTGCGTTTGAGTCCGACGCGTTTGGCGTTCACGTTGCCGCCCCACGTCACCAAGATCGAGCTACGCTCCCGCAGCTTCGTTCCGGCTTCCATCAATGCATCCGACGATATGCGCAGGCTGGGCATCTGTGTGAACCGGCTACAGCTCAATGGCCTCGATGTACCACTCTATGACGACAATACCTTCGCCGTCGGCTGGTATGGTCTGGAACATGATGCCAGCGGGCAATGGCGCTGGTCGCATGAGCAGGCGCAGCTTCCAGCGAGCGCGCGGCTGGTGGTGATCGATTTGGTGTCGATAGGGTTGTATTACTGGCTGCAGCCGCCCGATGCCGCGCTCGTCTCCGGTAGTGCGCCGAGCGTGAGCGAGACGGTCATCCTCAGCTCGTAACTTGTCGAACGCGGCCGGCGTGGCGGCTATCATGCCCTGAGCTGACTGCGCTCAGCGAACTCACTGTGCAGGAGTCCATGCGCAAGGGCATCATCCTCGCCGGCGGCGCCGGCACGCGGCTCAATCCCGTCACCTATGCGGTGAGCAAGCAGCTGCTGCCGGTGTACGACAAGCCGATGGTGTACTACCCGCTGTCGGCGCTGATGCTGGCGGGGATCCGCGAGATCCTGGTGATCACGACGCCAACCGACCTGCCATCCTTTCGCCGTCTGCTGGGGGATGGTAGCCAGTGGGGGCTGTCGCTCAGGTATGCCGAGCAACCGCGGCCGGAGGGGCTGGCGCAGGCGTTCATCATCGGGCGGCAGTTCGTGGGCGCCGATCCCTCGGCACTGGTGCTGGGCGATAACCTGTTCTACGGCCACGGGCTACCCGAGCAGCTGCTTCGGGCGGCGGGCCAGCCCCACGGCGCTACCGTGTTCGCCTATCACGTGCGCGATCCGCAGCGCTATGGCGTGGTGCAGTTCGACGCCGAAGGCCGTGCGCTCGGCATCGAGGAGAAGCCTTCGCAGCCGAAGTCGAACTACGCGGTGACCGGCCTTTATTTCTACGACAACGACGTGCTTGATATCGCTGCCAGTATCACGCCTTCGGCTCGCGGAGAGCTGGAGATCACCGCGGTGAATCAGCGCTACCTGGAACGCGGCACGCTGCGCGTGGAGATCTTCGGCCGCGGCATCGCCTGGCTCGACACCGGCACCCACGAGTCGCTGCTGCAGGCGGCCAATTACATCGAGGCGATCCAGAACCGCCAGGGCTGGAAGGTGTGCTGTCCGGAGGAGATCGCGTTTCGCGCGGGGTTCATCGACGCGGCGCAGCTTGAGAAGCTGGCGGGGCCGCTGTCGAAGACCGAGTACGGCCAGTACCTGATCGGGCTGTTGTCGGAGCGGCTGTAGTGCAGTTCGAGCCGACGCGCCTGCCGGAAGTGGTGCTGATCAAGCCTGAGGTCTTCGGCGATGCGCGCGGATTCTTCTTCGAGAGCTGGCATCGGGAGAAATTCGCCGCCGCCGGCATCGATGCGCGCTTCGTACAGGACAATCACAGCCACTCGGTGCGGCATACGCTGCGCGGCCTGCATTTTCAGATTCAGCAGCCGCAGGGCAAGCTGGTGCACGTCACCCGCGGCGAGGTGTTCGATGTGGCGGTCGACGTCCGCCGGAGTTCCCCGCGATTCGGACACTGGGTCGGCGCGCTGCTCAGCGAGGCCAATCATCACATGCTGTGGGTGCCGCCGGGCTTTGCACACGGCTACCTGGCGCTCGGTGATGAGATCGACTTTCTGTACAAGTGCACGGATTTCTATGCTCCCCAGCATGAGCGCGCGATCCGCTGGGATGATCCGGAGATCGGCATCCAGTGGCCGCTGCCGGCGGGTGTGGCGCCGACGCTGTCGGGCAAGGACGCTGTTGCGCCGCTGTTCAAGGATGCCGAGAGCTATCCCTGAAGATGGTGATCACGGCCGATCCCTGCCGAAGGGAACTCGCTCGCATCACCGCGCAGGGTTATCGGCTCAAAGTGACCAAATATTCGTAACTTCGAGGCTGCATACGGTTCTATCCTTTGAGCAGGAAGCTCTTAAGTAACCTTGCCGTTTACCGGTTAACGGTATATCATTCAGCCAGTGGCGATTCAGGGCTTCAAGTGCAAGGAGACGCAAATCCTCTTCGAGACTGGCAAGTCAAAAAGGTTCGGTGGAATCCACAGTACCGCAACCCGCAAACTCACCATGATTGAGGCAGCAGTAAAACTCGACGACCTGCGGTCACCGCCGGGAAACCGCCTTGAGGCGTTGGCTGGCGACCGCGCGGGGCAGCACAGTATCCGCGTCAATGACAAATGGCGCATCTGCTTCCAATGGACCGATGCCGGGCCGACCGATGTTGAGATCACGAACCATTACGCTTGATGAGACTTAAGTGATGACTTTCAAGAACGGAATGCGGCCCGTGCACCCCGGCGAAGTGTTGCGCACGGAGTACTTGGAGCCGCTGGGGCTGAGCGCGCATGCGTTGGCCAAGGCACTTCGCCTGACTCCATCGCGTGTCAACGATATTGTGCTCGAGCGTCGCGGCATCACCGCGGATACGGCTGTTCGGCTCGCGCGCTATTTCGGTGGCGACGCGCAGTTTTGGTTGAACATGAATGCAATCTATGAGTTGCGGACGGCCGAGCGCTCACCAGAAACGAAGCGGGCGGTGCGCGAAATTGAACCGCGAGCAACGGCTGAGGAAGTCGCCTGACGGGTCGCAGCAACCACGCACCGCCCGCTTGCTAGGGTACCTGGTTTGGCATATGCCTAGACATATGCCAGATCGACATGTCAAATTGTTCAAGAATGGACGAAACCAGGCTGTGCGGATTCCCAAGGAGTTCGAACTTCCCGGCGATGACGCCATCATGCGCAAAGACGGCGACAGGCTGATTATCGAAGCGGCTCCGCCTCGCTCGTTGCTCGCGCTACTGGCCACCCTCGAGCCGCTCGTCGAAGAATTTCCGCCGATCCATGACGAGGCTCCTGACGCT
>Ga0181537_10000694_pt1 | contig 31328 bp, 27 predicted proteins | sample PEATcosm2014_Bin_39_FD_119765 | JGI IMG/M metagenome (GOLD analysis project Ga0181537, IMG submission 119765) | Peatland microbial communities from MTU Mesocosm Facility, Houghton, MI, USA - PEATcosm2014_Bin23_10_metaG | ecosystem: Environmental > Terrestrial > Soil > Wetlands > Peat | place... | reverse complement strand
TGGGCCGCCCGGCGCGCGTCGCGCTGCTCAAGGGCCGATCGAATTATCTGTGCCGGGCACGGCTGGCGGACATAGGGCGCCAGGCTCAACTGCTGCCGGCGGCCGCCGACGTACTGCTGCAGCGGATCCGCGACTGGTCGCAGGCGACGCGCAGCGGCGACCTCGCGGAGCTGCCGGAATTGACCGATACGCACCCGCTGCGGCCGCAGATCACCTCGACGCGCGAGAACTGCAGCGGCGTCCGCTGCAGCGAACATGCGCGCTGCCACGTATTCGAGGCACGTCGCGAGGCCATGGAAGCCGATATCGTCGTGGTCAACCACCATCTGCTGCTGGCCGACATGGCGCTGAAGGAGGAAGGCTTCGGCGACCTGCTGCCGAGCGTCGATGCGGTGGTGCTTGATGAGGCGCACCAGCTGCCCGACCTGGCGAGCGAGTTCTTCGGCGTCAGCGTCAGCAGCAGGCAGATCGAGCTGCTGGTCGCGGACCTTGCGCGCGAGCAGGGCGCGCTCGAGCTGAGTGCGCCGTTGGAGCGATCCCTGGGCGCCGTTCAGGCGCTGCTCGGACGCGGCGAGCGCCACCTGGCGTATCGCGAGCTGAGCGCGGAGGTGCGCGAAGCGCTGCAGGTGCTGCAGAGAGCATGCCGAGCGCTGGGCGCGCAACTCGAGGCGCTTGCGGCCAGCGCCACGCCGCCACCGGAGCTGCAACCGTTCGCCACGCGCGCTCGCGCGTTGGCCGCGGCGCTGCGCCAGATCTGCGACCAGCCCGGACTCGCGGATGCCGATGCAGCCGCTGACCCCGACGCCGACCCCGACGCCGATGCCGGTGCCGACACGGTCGCGGGTGCCCGCACGGTCTCCACGCACGCCCGCGGCTTTGCGCTGCGCCTGCTGCCGTACGAGATTGCGAGCCGCTTCCAGGCGCAGCTGCGACAGGCCGGCAATGCCTGGATCTTTACCTCCGCGACGCTCGCGGTCGGGGATGACTTCAGTCACTTCGCGAGTCGCCTGGGACTCAGCGGCGCGGCGGCACTGCGCTTTGACAGTCCATTCGACTATTCGCGCCAGGCGTTGCTGTACCTGCCGCGTGCGCTGCCGCAGCCGTCCGATCCGGGCTTTGGTGACGCGGTGATCGACGCCGCGCTGGCGTTGCTCGAGAGTGCCGGCGGCGGTGCGTTTGTCCTCTTTACCAGTCACCGCGCGCTGCGCCATGCCGCGCAGCGGCTTGCCGTTGTACTGCCGGCGGAGCTGCCACTGCTGGTCCAGGGCAGCGCTCCGCGCGAGCTGCTGCTGCGTCGTTTTCGCGCCAGCGGCCGCGCCGTGCTGCTCGGTACCGCCAGTTTCTGGGAGGGTGTGGACGTGCAGGGGCCGGCGCTGCGGCTGGTGATTATCGACAAGCTGCCGTTTGCATCGCCCGAGGACCCGGTGGTGCGCGCGCGCATCGAGTACCTGAAGTCGCAGGGCGCCAACGCCTTCAGGGACTACCAGCTTCCCGAGGCGGTGCTGGCGCTCAAGCAGGGGGTCGGACGCCTGATCCGCAGCGAACACGACCACGGCGTGGTAGTGATCTGCGATCCACGGATGAGCGAGCGTGCCTACGGACGGCTGTTCCGCGCCAGTCTGCCGCCGATGCAGACCACGCACAGTTCTGAGGTGGCATTGCAGCGGCTGCGCGCACTCAGCTGTGAAACGGCGTCACGGTGACGCCGCCACCGTGACGCCACCACCCTGCGGCACTGCCCGGTCGTGAAACTACTGGCACTGGATACCTCCACCGAGCTGTGTTCGGCTGCCGTCTGGCTCGACGGCGCACTCAGCTCGCGCGAGGCGACGCGCCAGCGCGGGCACAGCGAGCTGATCCTGCCGATGATCGATGAGCTGCTGCTGCAGGCCGGCATCGACCTTGCGCAGCTCGACGCGATCGCGTTCGGACGCGGTCCGGGTGCCTTTACCGGCGTGCGCCTGGCGGCCGGCGTGGCCCAGGGACTGGCGTTTGCGGCGCGGCTGCCGCTGCTGCCGATCTCGGACCTGCGGGCGCTCGCCGCCCAGGCTCTGTCCCTCGCACCGGCGTGCGGCGCTGTCCTGGTTTGCCAGGACGCGCGCATGAACGAGGTCTATTGGGGCTGCTTCGAGCGGCTGTCGGGCGACGCCCGGGCGATCGGAGCGGAAGCGGTGGCGGCGCCGGGCGCGGTGGCGCTGCCCGCTGGCTGGGACGCGGCGCGTGTGTGCGGGGCAGGCTCGGGCTTTGCCGCCTATGCGCCGCAGCTGGCCGCGATCGCCGGCGGCCTGGCGGGCGTGTTTGCCGGGCTGCGGCCGCGGGCCACCGAAGTCGCGCTGCTGGCGGCGCAGGACGGGCTGGCCGGGGCGGTACCGGCGGAACAGGCGCAGCCGGTGTATCTGCGCGATGATGTCGCGCAGCCGCCTTCACCCAACTGACAGATTTAACCCGGCCAGTCATACCACTGCAACATATGACCCCTAAGGTTCGCGCGCAGGCTTCCAAGGATATGACTTCAAAGCAGATTTTAGTCGTCGAAGACGAGCGGCCGATTCGCGAGATGATCGCGTTCGGGCTGAAGCGCGCCGGCTTTGAAGTGCGCGAGGCGGAGGACTGCCGCAGCGCCAGGGCGGCGCTTGCCGATCGACGGCCGGACCTGATACTGATCGACTGGATGCTGCCCGACAACAGCGGGCTGGAGCTGACACGCTCGCTGAAGCGCGAGCGCGATACCCGCGACCTGCCGGTCATCATGCTGACCGCGCGCGCCGAGGAGGTCGATAAAGTGACCGGGCTCGACGGCGGCGCCGACGACTACATGACCAAACCGTTCTCGCCGCGCGAACTGATCGCGCGCGTCAACGCGGTGCTGCGGCGCAGCGGCGGGCAGGACGAAACCGAGCTGGTGCGGGTAGACGAGCTGACGCTCGATCGGGCCGGACATCGCGTGATGTCGGGCGATCGCACCGTCACCCTCGGGCCTACCGAATACCGACTGCTGGAGTTTTTCATGACTCACCCGGAGCGGGTCTACAGCCGCGAGCAGCTGCTCGACCGCGTCTGGGGTGGCAATGTGTACGTCGAAGAGCGCACCATCGACGTCCACATCCGGCGGCTGCGCAAGGCACTCGAGGATTTCGGCTACGATCGGCTGGTACAGACCGTGCGCGGCGCAGGCTATCGTTTCTCGGCGCGGCCGGATGCCTGAGCGTCGGGCGGTTGCGGCAGGCGGACCCTAGGGACGCATGAACTTCGGCGGCTGGTTATCCCTGACGCTGCGATTGGCGCTCGCGCTGGCGATCGGGTTGCTGCTGGGTCTGATCGTCGGCGCCCCGTGGGCGGCCGTGGCCGCAGTGCTCGCGATCGGCCTGGCGCTGCAGCTGCTGCATCTGTTGCGCCTGCTGCGCTGGCTGCAAGCCGACCAAACCGGGCTGGCGCCAGAGTTGCCCGGTCCGTGGGGTTACCTGGTGGCGATGATCTTGCGCCTCTACCGGCGCAAGCAATTCCACAAGCAGCGCCTGCTGCGGCTGCTGCGCGAATTGCGCCGCTCAACCGCCGCGATGCCCGATGGCGTCGTGGTGCTCAATCCGCAGGCAGAGATACTCTGGTTCAACCGCACGGCGGGGCGGCTGCTGGGCTTTCGCGGCAAGAGCGATTTCGGGCTGCGTATCGAGAACCTGGTGCGCCAGCCCGAATTTGTGCGCTATCTGCGCGGCGGCCAATTCGCGACGCCGGTGATCGTGCGCTCGTCGGCCGGCACCCAGTTCCTGTCGCTGCAGATTGTACCCTATGGTGCCGGGCAGCTGCTGACGCTGGTGCGCGACGTGACGCGCGAGGCCCGGCTCGAGGCGATGCGCAAGGATTTTGTCGCCAACGCCTCGCATGAACTGCGCTCGCCGCTGACGGTGATCTCCGGCTACCTGGAGACGCTGACCACGGATGGCGTGCTCGATCCGGCGCTGGCCGGCCCGTTGCAGGAGATGCAGCGCCAGGCGCAGCGCATGACCAGCATCGTGCAGGACCTGATCGAGCTGTCGCGGCTGGAGTCATCCGACAGCAACGCCGCCTACCAGCCGATCGATGTGGTCGCACTGATGGCGCTGCTGCGCCAGGACGTGCTCGCGCGCCCCATGCACCCGGCGCAGGTGCAGCTGCGGGCGGACTCGAACGCGATGCTGCTGGGCGAGGACATTCAGATCCACTCGGCGTTCGCAAACCTGGTCGACAATGCCGCCAAGTACACGCCGGCCGACGGTTCCGTGTCGATTCGCTGGTGGACCGATGATGATGGCGGGCATTTTTCCGTGACCGACACCGGCATCGGCATCGCCCCGGAACACATCCCGCGCCTGACCGAGCGTTTCTACCGCGTCGACGCCGGCCGCAGCCGGGCCACCGGGGGATCCGGGCTGGGACTGGCGATCGTGAAGCACGTGCTTCAGCGCCATGGCGCGCAGTTGTCGATCGACAGCCAGGAAGGGCGTGGCAGCACCTTCACCTGCCACTTTCCGCCCGAACGGCTGCAGGCCGCCGAGCACCGCGCCGACACTGCTGCCGCCGCTGCCTCAGCCACTTCCGCTGCCTCCGCAGTCAACGCGTCGTAGCGGTCGTGAGCGCGCCAGTGCGGCGCCGCGCGAGGTGACATATGTCGCAACCTGCGGCCACACTGCGTGCGTATGGCTTCGATTGCGCTATATTCGATGCAACCGCACGCTATGCGAATGGACTGACGAGGGCCGACCATGCAAGCCGCTGACATTTCCCATCACACCTCGCGACGCTTCAACGAGGACCTCGAGCGGGTTCGCAGCAAGGTATTGGCAATGGGGGGCTTCGTCGAGGACCAGCTCAGCCGCAGCCTGATGTCGCTGGTCGACGCCGACAGTTCCCTTGGGCGTGCGGTCGCCCGCGACGACTACAAGGTCAATGGCATGGAGGTTTCAATCGACGAGGACTGCAGCCGCATCCTTGCGACCCGCTCCCCCGCCGCTGGGGACCTGCGCATGATCGTCGCGACCATCAAGACCATTACCGACCTGGAGCGCATTGGCGATGAGTGCGAGAAGATCGGCCTGATCGCCGCGCGCCTGGCCACGATCGAGCGGCCGGCCGATCGCTACCGCGAGGTCAAGCACCTGGGTCGCACGGTGCAGATGCTGGTGCACGACACACTCGACGCCTTTGCCCGTCTGGATGCGGATGCTGCGCTGCGCACCTGCCGCCAGGACCGGGTGGTGGACGAGGAATACGAGGCGATTCAGCGCCAGTGCATTACCTTCATGATGGAGGATCCGCGCACCATCCGGCGCGCCCTCGATGTCATGTGGGTGGTGCGGGCACTGGAGCGGATCGGCGATCATGCCAAGAACATCTGCGAGTACGTGATCTACATGGTGCATGGCAAGGATGTGCGCCACACCTCGCTCGATCACATCGAGCGCGAGCTGGCCGAGCGGGCAATACGCCGGTCGTAATGCGTCGCGGCCTGAATCTACTCGGCCTCGCGGCGTGCGTGGCGCTGCTGGGCTATGCCTGGTATGCGCAGGCGGTGCTGCTGCTGGACCCCTGTCCGCTGTGCATTTTCCAGCGCATCGGCGTGGCTGCCGCCGGCGTACTGTTCCTGCTGGCCGCGCTGCATAACCCCGGCCGCTGGGGCGCGCGGCTGTATGGGGCACTGCTGGTGACCGCAGCGCTGGCCACGATCGCGGTCGCCGCCCGGCACCTGTGGATCCAGCATCTGCCGGAGGGCGCGGTGCCCGCGTGCGGCGCAACGCTGTCGTACATGCTTGAGGTGTTCCCGGTCGCGGACGTTGTGCGCAAGGTCCTGACTGGGTCCGGCGAGTGCGCCCGGATCACCTGGTCGCTGTTCGGCCTGTCGATGCCGGGCTGGGTGCTGCTGGCGGCCACCGGTCTCGGGGTGCTCGGCGGCTACGCCAACTTCTCCAGCCGGCGCGCCTAGTCAGCCGCGCCAGCGGCGCGATGGGGGGCGCGATGGCGGCGCTGCTCAGGCCAACAGGTTGCGAAGCGCCTGCAGATACATCGCGTGCAGCGCATCGACATCCTCGACTCGCACGCATTCGTTGACCTTGTGAATGCTGGCGTTGACCACGCCGAGCTCCACCACCTGTGCGCCCAGCGGCGCGATGAAGCGTCCGTCGGACGTGCCGCCGCCGGTCGAGAGCGTGGGCTCGCGGCCTGTGACCGTGCGCACGGCGGCGCACACCGCGCTCGAGAGCTGCCCCGGCGGGGTGTAGAACGGCTCGCCGGACAGATACCAGTCGAGCGTGTATTTCACCCGGTGCCGCGCCAGCACCTCCTCGACGCTGCGCTTGAGCTGATCGAGTGTCTGCACCGGCGAATAGCGCAGGTTGAAGCGCGCCTTGAGCTCCCCGGGGATCACGTTGGGTGCGCCGGTACCGGCGTTGAGGTTCGAAACCTGGAAGCTGGTCGCCTGGAAATGCTCGTTCCCCGGATCCCAGGTCCGGCTGGACAATTCGGCCAGCGCCGGGGCGAAGCCATGGATCGGATTGTCGGCGAATTGCGGATACGCGATGTGCCCCTGCACGCCGTGCACCGTCAGGCGCCCGGACAACGACCCGCGGCGGCCGATCTTGATGGTGTCGCCGACCAGTTGTTCGCTCGACGGTTCGCCGACGATGCACCAGTCAATGCGCTCGCCGCGTCCGCGCAGCGTCTCGACCACGCGGCGCGTGCCGTCGACCGACGGACCTTCCTCGTCGCTGGTGATGAGGAACGCAAGCGCGCCGCGATGCTCCGGTTGCTCGGCGATGAAACTCTCGGTCGCCGTCAGCATCGCCGCCAGGCCGCTCTTCATGTCGGCCGCGCCGCGGCCGTACAGCAGCCCGTCGCGGATCGCCGGTTGGAACGGGTCGGTGCGCCATTCCTCCAGCGGGCCGGTCGGCACGACGTCGGTATGTCCGGCAAAGCACAGCAGCGGTCCGCCATTGCCGCGCCGGGCCCACAGGTTGTCGACGTTGCCGTAGCGCAGGTGCTCGACCTTAAAGCCGATTTTTGCCAACCGACCGGCCATCAGCTGCTGGCAGCCCCCGTCAGCGGGTGTCACCGAGGGCCGGGTGATCAGATCATGTGTCAGTTCGAGCGTGGCGGACATGGGTCACCGGCCTTATACGGGTCATCGGCGCCAGCGACAAGGGCTGCCGTAATTCCGTTGCACATCATGGCTTAATTGACGGGTTCGTGAAAACGAGTCATCCGCCGACAGGCGCTGACACAAATCTGTCATGAAGATCCATATAGGATGAGCGGATGAGCACCGAGGGCTTGAGCCACCACATCTCCAGCCGCTACAACAGCGACCTCGAGCGCGTGCGCAGCAGCGTGCTGGAGATGGGCGGGCTGGTCGAGCGGCAGCTGACGCAGGCGATCGGCGGCATTACCGAGCCTGATGCGCGCGTGATGGTGCGCGTGGCCCAGGAGGAGCTGCGGGTTAATCAGCTCGAGCGCTCGATCGATGAGGATTGCAGCCGGATTCTGGCGACCCGTGGGCCGACCGCCTCGGATCTGCGCCTGATCATCACGATCCTCAAGACCATCACCGATCTGGAGCGCATCGGCGATGAGGGCGAGAAGGTGGCCGCTATCGCCGCCCGGCTGGCGATTCGCGAGCGGCCGAATAACCGCTACCGGGAGCTGCGCAACCTCGGCGAGCTGGTGGCTGGCATGGTGCACGACACGCTCGACGCCTTCGCCCGCTTCGATACCAGGCTGGCGCTGGAGGTGTTGCGTCGCGACCGCACCGTGGACGAGGAGTACGAGGCGATCCATCGCCAGAACATCACCTTCATGATGGAGGACCCGCGCTCGATCCGGCGCGCCCTCGATGTCATGTGGGTGGTACGATCGCTGGAGCGCATCGGTGATCACGCCAAGAATATCTGCGAATATCTGATCTACCTCGTGCTGGGGAAGGACGTGCGCCATACCAAGATCGAGGAGATCGAAAAGGAGCTGCTGGCGCCACGTGGCTGAAGGTGCCCGCGACCTTCGGCAATCGTAGCGGCATGAATTTATGGAACAATTGGTGAGAACCAAGCTGCCCGAATCGGATCCCGGCGGTTTCATGCCGGCATCCGACATCGACACTGGCGTGATTCCGATGCGCGCCAGCGGGCGCGGCATGATGCAGGTGGCGGTGGATGAGACTCGTCGCAACGCGGCGCTGATGGCGCCGGTCAAGGCGCGGGCCGAGTCGCTGGATTTCTTCTACGGCGAGCTCAAGGCGCTCAAGAACCTCAACATGGAGATCCGCGAGAAGCAGGTCACCGCGCTGATCGGGCCGTCGGGCTGCGGCAAGACGACTTTCCTGCGCTGCTTTAACCGGATGCATGACCTGACGCCAGGCACGCGCTACGAGGGCCGCATCATGCTGCTGCCGGAGGAGATCAACCTGGTCGCGCGCAACATCGACCCGATCGAAGTGCGCATGCGCATCGGCATGGTGTTCCAGAAACCGAACCCGTTTCCGAAGTCGATCTTCGAGAACGTGGCCTACGGTTTGCGGATCCGCGGCGTGCGTTCGCAGATCCGCATCCAGGAAGAGGTCGAGAAGGCATTGCGCGGGGCGGCACTGTGGGACGAGGTCAAGGACCGCCTCACCAGTTCGGCGCTGTCGCTGTCAGGCGGCCAGCAGCAGCGACTGTGCATCGCGCGCGCGCTCGCCACCAGCCCGGAGATGCTGCTGTTCGACGAGCCGACCTCGGCGCTCGATCCGATTGCCACCGCCCGCATCGAGGAGCTGATCGCGTCGCTGCGCGAGCAGGTCACGGTGCTGATCGTCACGCACAACATGCAGCAGGCGGCGCGCGTGTCGGACTACACCGCGTTCATGTACCTGGGCGAGCTCATCGAGTTCGACGAGACCTCTCGCATCTTCACCAACCCGGGGCAGAAGGCCACGGAAGACTACATTACCGGGCGCTACGGCTGAACGGCATGCGCCTTTAGGCACATCCGCTAAGGGTGTGCGCACTGCGGAGCGTTATGCGTGTAGGGAGATTTTTTTATTAATAAAAAAATCTCCCTACACGCATAACGCTTGACAGCCCTCGAGCCCTCAACGCGTTACTGATCTGGTGCGTGCCGCGTAGCGGTAACACCCGACGCTGAATGCAGATGCAGCGGCGGTCAGTCTGGACGGAGCAGGTCGTTGAGGGCGGTCTTGGCGCGTGTCTGCGCGTCGACCCGCTTGACGATCACGGCGCAGTAGAGACTGTGGCTGCCGTCCTTCGACGGCATGCTGCCAGACACCACGACCGCGCCCGGCGGCACTTCCCCCTGCAGCACCGCGCCGCTGGTGCGATCGTAGATACGGGTGCTGGCGCCGATGAACACGCCCATCGAGATCACCGCGCCGGCGCCGACCACGACGCCCTCGACGATCTCGGAGCGGGCGCCGATGAAACAATCATCTTCGATGATGGTAGGCGCGGCCTGCAGCGGTTCGAGCACGCCGCCGATGCCGACGCCGCCGGACAGGTGCACATTGCGCCCGATCTGCGCGCACGAGCCGACCGTGGCCCAGGTGTCGACCATCGTGCCTTCGCCCACGTGGGCGCCGATGTTGACGTAGGAAGGCATCAGGATCGCGTTTGGCGCCACGTAGGCCCCATAGCGCACCAGCGCGTGCGGCACCACGCGTACGCCCTGGTGCGCGAACTGCGCAGCATCGCAAGCGGCGAATTTCAGCGGCACCCGGTCATAGAAGCGGGTGTAGCCGGCATCGATGACGGCATTGTCGTGGGTGCGAAAATAAAGCAGCACCGCCTTCTTCAGCCAGGCGTGCACCTGCCAGCGGCCGTCGATCTTCTCTGCCACCCGGCACTCGCCCCGGTCCAGCGCGCCGACCGCACGCGTCACCGCATCGCGCGTTGGCGCATCGACGCTGGCGCTGGACAGTAGCTGGCGCCGCTCGTACGCGGCTTCGATCCGGGCCTGCAGTTGCTGCAGTTCTTGCGGGTTCATGGGTGCCGCATCCTGACCTGAGCCGCGCCCGCCAGTCCAGTCGCTCGTGTGGGAGCTCACCGGCCGGCCCACCTCGTGCTGGACTACGGTCGTGCCAGCATGCTCCTATAGCCCGCATTAAACGCACTTGGCTACGGTCGCCTGATGCGAGCGATGGATGCGATGAATCACACCGTCATGCCGGATAGCACTGCCGCTGGCGGGGGCGCGGCCGCTGCCGCGGACGCTTCCGCTGCGCCCGGGCGAGCGCTACGCAGCTCGCTCGCCGGGCACGCGCTGTACCTGGATATCGACGGCACCATACTCGACCTTGCGCCCAGTCCGGAGGCGGTCCAGGTGCCGGTGTGGATGGTGCCGCTGCTGCAGCGGCTGGCGCGCAAGCTCGACGGCGCGGTCGCGTTCGTCAGCGGACGCCCGATCGCGGCGATCGATCAGTTATTCCGGCCGCTGAGCTTCCCGGCAGTCGGTGTGCACGGTGGCGAGGTGCGCGCACCCAACGGTGAACTGATGGTCGACGAGCAGCTGACCGCCGAGCTGCAGTCGGCCGAACCGCTGCTGCGCGAGGCGATCGCCAGGATCCGCGGCGTGACGCTTGAGAACAAGCGCAGCGTCATCGCGCTGCACTATCGCTGCGTGCCCGAGCGCGGCCGCGAGGTACTCAAGATCGCCGAGCTGGTGGCGGGCGGACTGGGCAGCCAGTTCGGGGTGCTGCTGGGCAAGTGCGTGGTCGAGATCCGGCCGCGCCACCTGACCAAGGGCTCGGCGATGCGCCGGCTGATGGAGAGCGCCCCGTTTCGCGATCGCATCCCGATATTCGCCGGCGACGACACCACCGACGAGGACGCCTTCGAAGTGGTGAACGGCCTCGGCGGCATCAGCCTGCGGGTGGGCGAGGAGGCGCCGACCGCGGCAAAATACAGGCTCGCCAGCCCGGATCAGCTGCGCGGCTGGCTGCTGCAAGTGGCGGACGCCTGAGCGCGCCTGCGGTGCGCAGTGCTGGCAGGCGGCGCGTATGAGTGAGCCGCCCGCGCCTATGAGTGAGCCGCCAGCGCGTCCCAATGCCGCCACGCTGAATCTGGGCATGACCGGAAATTGCCAGGTCGCCTCGCTGATCGACGCCAACGGTACGCACGTCTGGACCTGCCTGCCGCGTTTCGACGGCGATCCGGTGTTCTGCGACCTGATGGCGGGCTCGGATGCCCCCGACCGTCCTGGCCGGTGGGCGATCGAGCTGCTCGACCAGGCCTCGAGCGTGCAGACCTACGAGCGCAATACCGCCATTGTCGAGACCACCCTCACCGACAGCCATGGCGCGGTGCTGGCGATCACCGACTTCTGCCCGCGCTTTCGCCAGTACGATCGCAACTTTCGCCCGGCGATGCTGGTGCGCATGGTGCGGCGGCTGGCCGGCCGGCCGCGGCTGCGCATGATCCTTGCCCCGGCGGAGAACTACGGCGAGCGGGCGCGACGCGGCATCGCCGGCTCGCATCACATCCGCTACCCCGGCCGCGACCTGGACCTGCGCCTGACCACCAACGCCAGCATCGCGATGATCGGCGAACATCGCGTGTTCGTGCTCGAGGACATGCTGGCGTTCGTTTTCGGGCCGGATGAGACCGTGCACGAGTCGGTGACACTGCTGGCGCACCGGCTGCTCGATGCCACGCGAGAATACTGGAGCGACTGGGTACGCAGCCTTGCCGTGCCGTTCGAATGGCAGGAGGCCGTGATCCGCGCCGCCATCACTCTCAAGCTGTGCAGTTACGAGGATACCGGGGCCATCATCGCCGCGATCACCACCTCGATTCCCGAGAGCGCCAACAGCGGGCGCAACTGGGATTATCGCTACTGCTGGATACGCGACACCTATTTCACCGTGCAGGCGCTCAACCGGCTGGGCGCGACGCGCACGATGGAGGGCTACCTGCGCTTCATCCAGAATCTGACCGCAACCCCACCGCTGCGCCTGCAGCCGTGCTATGGCATCGACGGCGAGAAGCAGCTGGTCGAGACCATCGTCTCGCATCTTGCCGGCTATCGCGGCATGGGCCCGGTGCGCGTCGGCAACGCGGCCTACGATCAGGTGCAGCATGATGTCTACGGCGCGGCGATACTGGCGGTGTCGCAGAGCTTCTTTGACGAGCGCCTGCTTCGTCGCGGCACCGAGGCGTTGTTCACTACGCTCGAGCCGCTGGGCGAGCAGTCGCTGGCCGAGTTCGGTCAGGCGGATGCCGGCATCTGGGAGTATCGCGGTCACACCGCCGTGCACACCTTCTCGTCCGCGGTGTGCTGGGCGGCGGCCGACCGCCTGGCGCGCATCGCGGGCCGGCTCGGATTGTCCGCGCGCGAGAAATACTGGCGCGAGCGCGAGCGCGACATGGGCCAGCGCATACGCGCGGCGGCATGGTCGCCCTCGATCAACAGTTTCACCAGCACCTTTGGCGGCGACAGCGTCGATGCCAGCCTGCTGCTGCTGGCGGAGCTGGGCGTAGTCGAGTGGACCGATCCGATGTACGTCGGCACCGTGGAGCGCATTAGCAAGACCCTGCTTCGCGGCACGGTCCTGCTGCGCTACGCGGAAGCCGACGACTTTGGCATGCCTGAGGTTGCCTTCAGCGTCTGCACCTTCTGGTACATCAATGCATTGTGGAGCATCGGCCACAAGGCGGAGGCGCGCGAGCTGTTCGAGGAGATGCTCCGGCGCCGCAACGGCCTCGGGCTGATGTCGGAGGACCTGGCGCCCGGTAGCGGTGAGATGTGGGGCAATTACCCGCAGACCTACAGCATGGTCGGTATCGTCAATTGCGCCATGCGCCTGTCGCGCTCCTGGGAGGACGCGCTATGAGCGGCTAGCGATGAAAGCGCGCAGCCGCAGCGCCGCCTCGACGCACTGCCCGAGCTCCGGTACCAGTGAGATGCGTACCCGGCCGCGACCGGGGTTTTCGCCATGGGCGTCGCGCGCCAGGTAGCTGCCGGGCAGGATGGTCAGGTGCGCGCGCTCGAACAGCGCGCGCGTGAACAGCGCATCGTCGCCGCCAATGTCCGGCCACAGGTAAAACCCGCCCGCGGGCTGCTGCACCGGCAGCACCTGCCGAAGGATCGGCAGCACCTGCTCGAACTTCTGCCGGTACAGCCGCCGGTTGTCCGCCACGTGCGCCTCATCGCTCCAGGCCGCGATGCTGGCCAGCTGCGTCGGCAGCGGCATGGCGCAGCCATGATAGGTACGGTAGAGCAGGAAGCGCTCGATCAGTGCCGGGTCGCCGGCCACCAGTCCCGAGCGCAGTCCTGGCAGGCTCGAGCGCTTGGACAGGCTGTGGAACACAAGGCAGCGCCGATACTCACTGTTGCCGGCCTCGAACGCGGCGCGCAGCAGGCTCGGCGGCGGCCGCGATTCATCCAGGTACAGGTCGGCGTAGCATTCGTCGGCGGCGATCACGAAGTCGTGGCGCTCGGCCAGCTCGAGCGCGCGCGCAAGGTACGCCAGCGACAGCACCGCGCCGGTGGGATTTCCCGGCGAGCACAGAAACAGCAGCCGGCAGCGGCGCCAGATCGCCTGCGGCAACGCGTCCAGGTCCGGCAGGTAGTCGGTGGCGGCAGTGGTATTGAGAAAGTAAGGCTCGGCGCCAGCCAGCAAGGCCGCACCTTCGTAGATCTGGTAGAACGGATTTGGCATCGCGACCACGGCGCCCTCGGCCGGATCGATCACGGCCTGCACCAGCGCGAACAGGCCTTCGCGCGTGCCGTTGACCGGCAGCACCATGCTCTCGGGGTCGAGCACGGCGCCCGGCGGCAGCAGCCGCCTCGACAGCGCCGCCGCCATCGCGGCACGCAGCGCCGCCAGTCCGCGCGTGCTCGGGTAGCTGTCGAGCTGCGCCAGGCTCTCCCGCAGGCTCGCCAGCACGAACGCCGGCGGTTGGTGGCGCGGCTCGCCGATCGACAGCGCAATGCCGGCCAGGCCCGCTGGCGGCTGCGCGCCGGCCAGCAGGCGGCGCAGGCGCTCGAACGGATACGCCTGCAGCCGCTGCAGCGCCGGGTTCATGCCTGGCGTCGGTCCAGTGCCTCGGACAGGTGCGCGCGCAGGCGCTCGGCCGCGGCCTCATCCAGCGGCCGCTGTTGCCGGTCGGTCAGGTAGAACACGTCCTCGGCGCGCTCGCCGAGCGTGCTGATCTTGGCGGCGTGCAGATCGACACGCTCCTCCCACAGCACCTTGCCGACATCGCACAGCAGGCCCGGGCGGTCGCCGGCGGTGAGCTCGAGCACCGAGCGGCGATTGCGTTCATCGACGCTGAGCGCGATCTGGGTCGGCGTCTTGAACACGCGCATCTGCCGCGTCGCGCGCCGCGACACCGCCAGCTGCACCTCCTCCGGGCGCTGCAGCGAGCCCCACAGCGCCTGCTCGATCTCCATCAACCGCTCCTTGTCGGTGATCGCCGAGCCGTCGTCTTCCAGCACGTGATAGAAGTCGAGCGAAAAGCCGTTGCCGACCGGCGTGATGCGCGCGTCGAGGATGTTGAGGCCGAGCTGGTCGAGCACCGCGGTGGCGCGCGCGAAGCCGTGGCGGCGGTGCGGCGCGTAGATCATCACCGAAGTGGTGCCGCGTTCGGTCTGCGATTCCACCGACACCAGCGCTTCGTCGGCGTTGGCGTCGCCGGCCGCCAGCGCACGCGTGTGGCGCGCAATTTCCTCGGCGCCGTGGCGCAGGAAATACGCGGTCGGCAGGCGCGCCCAGATGCGATCGATCGCCGGTGCCGCCACACCCGAGCCGCGCAGCAGCGTGCGCGCCGAAGCCTGCACCTCGCGCACCAGCTCTTCCTGGTCCACCGGCGTCTCCAGGCCGCGGCGCAGCGCCCGCTTCACCACCTCGTAGAATTCGTGGAACAGCGATGCCTTCCACGAGTTCCACAGCTTCGGATTGGTACCGCGCACGTCGGCGCAGGTCAGCACGAACAGGTAATCCAGGTGCACCTCGTCGCCGACGGTGCGCGAGAATGCGGTGATCACCTCCGGATCCCCGATGTCCTGCTTCTGCGCCGTCATCGACAGCAGCAGGTGGTTCTTGACCAGCCACGCCACCAGCCGCGCGTCGTAGCGCGACATGCCCTGTTCCAGGCAGAAGGCCTCGGCGTCCACCGCGCCCAGGTCGGAGTGATCGCCGCCGCGGCCCTTGGCAATATCGTGGAACAGCGCTCCCAGGTAGGCGATCTCGGGCTTGGGCAGCGCCTGCATGATCGCCGACACCCGCGGCAGCTCATGGTCGAATTCGCTGATCGCGAAGCGCCGCAGGTTGCTGACCACGAACAGCGAGTGTGCGTCCACGGTATAGGTGTGGAACAGGTCGTATTGCATGCGCCCGATCACGCGCCCGAAGGCCGGGATGTAGCGGCCGAGCACGCCGTAGTCGTTCATGCGCCGCAGCTCGTGCGTCACGCCGCGCGGCGCGCGCAGGATCTCCAGGAACAGGCGATGATTGCGCGGATTCTGGCGAAATTCCTCGTCGATCAGCCACAGGTTGCGCACCACTGCGCGGATAGTGCCGGCACGTACGCCGCGGATCTGCGGGTTCTGCTGCAGCAGCGCGAACAGTTCCAGCAGCGCCGACGGATGGCGCCCGAACACGTCCTCGTTGACCGCCTCCAGGTAGTCGTTGTGCACCTGGAAGCGCGGATTGAGCGGCTGCGGCGGCTGGTCGTCGCTCAGGATCGCCTCGCGGAACAGCTGCAGCAACAGCTCGTTGAGCAGCGTGACGTCGATGATGGTGCGGTAGTAGCGCTGCATCAGCTGCTCGACCGCGAGCGTATAGGAGGCGTCCTCGTAGCCGAAGCTGCGCGCCAGCTTGATCTGGTAGTCGAACAGCAGCCGATCCTCGTGCCGGCCGGTGAGCACGTGCAGTCCGAAGCGTACCTTCCACAGGAACGCCTGCGCGGCGGTCAGGCGCCGCAGCTCCGACGGCGTCAGGAAGCCGTAGGTCACCAGCTGGTCGAGCGACTCGGCGCCGAACTGTCGCTTCGCCACCCAGGCGATGGTCTGGATATCGCGCAGGCCGCCGGGTCCGGTCTTGACGTTGGGCTCGAGGTTATAGGCGGTGTCGTTGGCCTTCAGGCGCCGGTCCTGCTGCTCGCGCACCTTGGCTTCGAAGAATTCGCGCACCGGCCAGATGCGATCGGGCGCCAGCGCCACGCGCATCGCGGCCACCAGTTCCGCCGAGCCCGCCAGGCGGCGCGATTCCATCAGCGTGGTCATGACGCCGACATCGGCGGCGCTCTCCTCGGCGCACTCGGCCACGGTGCGTACGCTGTGGCCTACCTCCAGGCCGATGTCCCACAGGAAGGAGACCAGGCCCTCGACGCTGGCGCGCTGCGCCTCCGCCAGCGGCGCCGGCACCAGCACCAGGAAGTCGACGTCCGAGCATGGATGCAGCTCGCCGCGACCGTAGCCGCCCACGGCTACCAGCGCCAGCTGCCCGGCCAGATCCTGGTCGAGTCGCTGCCGCCACAGCGCGCACAGCAGCAGGTCGGTAAAGCGGGCGCGGGCGCGCACCAGGCCCTCGACCGGCTCTTCTTCGAAAAAACGCGCGCGCAGCTCCTGCTGCGCCTGCGCCAGCAGGCTGCGGCAGCTATCGGCGTCGCAGCTCGATTCGGCCAGCAGCGCCGGCAGCCGGTTCAGCAGCGGCCAGTCAAGCGGCGCCGGGGCGCGCGGCGCAGCATCGTCGAGCACCGTTGAGTCGGGAACCGCCACCTTTGTCCTCGCGTGCGCCGGTGGTATCAGTGCGTCGCGCGTGGGCTCAGCGTCAGCACCTCGTGCCCCTGCGCTGTCACCAGCACCATGTGCTCCCATTGCGCCGACAGCGAATGATCCTTGGTGACCACGGTCCAGCCGTCCGGCAGCACGCGCACATGGCGCTTGCCGGCATTGATCATCGGTTCGATCGTGAAGACCATCCCGGCACGAATCTCGAGCCCGGTGCCAGGCTCGCCGTAATGCAGGATTTGCGGGTCTTCATGATACACGCGGCCGATACCGTGGCCGCAGTATTCCCGCACCACGGAAAAGCCCTCGGCTTCTGCCAGCGTCTGGATGGCGTGGCCGATGTCCCCCAGGTGCGCGCCCGGGCGCACCAGTTCGATGGCGCTCCACATGGCGTCCTGGCACACCTGGGCGAGCCGCTGCGCGAAGGCCGGCGGCTTGCCGACGAAGTACATGCGGCTGGTGTCGCCGTGGTAGCCGTCCTTGATGACCGCGATATCAATATTCAGGATATCGCCACTCTTGAGCTTGCGCTCGTTCGGGATACCGTGGCACACCACGTGATTGACCGAGGTGCACACGGTCTTGGGGAAGCCGCGGTAGCCGACGTTGGCCGGAATGGTCTTCTGCACATTGACAATGTAGTCATGACAGATCCGATCCAGTTCCTCGGTGCTGATGCCCGGCGCCACATGGTCGCCGATCATGTCGAGCACCTCGGCCGCCAGTGCCCCGGCGACGCGCAATTTCTGCTGCTCTTCGGGCGTTTTCAGTGATATCCGGGAGCTGCGCAACATGTCCATAGGATCCGCTTAAAGCATTGTTCGGGCTGGTACTTCATGGTATAAAGCGCGGCCTTTTTTGGCAACGCAATCCACACGCGCATCGTGAACCTGTGACCGGGTGTCCGCCAAGGGGCGTCGGGGCGGAGGCTTAAGCCCCCCAACGTCGCTTCCAGGATCGTCATCCAGGGATGCGCGGAGGCCACAACCCGACATAGGAGTTTGATTATGCCCGGCGTGTCGATGCGACAGATGCTGGAGGCGGGTGTTCATTTCGGACATCAGACCCGCTTCTGGAACCCGAAGATGGAGCAGTTCATCTTCGGCGAACGCAACAAGATCCATATCATCAACCTGGAGAAGACGCAGCCGCTGTTTGCCGAAGCGGCAACGTTCATCAAGCAGGTGGTCGGCGATGGCGGCACGGTGCTGTTTGTGGGCACCAAGCGCTCGGCGCGCGATGCGATCGAGAAAGAGGCGCTGCGCTGCGCCATGCCGTTCGTCAACCAGCGCTGGCTCGGCGGCATGCTGACCAATTTCAAGACCATCCGCGGCTCGATCAAGCGGCTGGCCGAGCTTACCGACATGGCCACCTCCGGCGCGCTCGACAAGCGCGGCAAGAAGGAAGCCACGCAGTTGCGGCGCGAGATGGTGAAGCTCGAGCGCAGCCTCGGCGGCATCAAGAACATGGAGGCGCTGCCCGACGCCCTGTTCGTGGTGGATGTCGGTCATGAACATATCGCGATCCATGAGGCCAAGAAGCTCGGCATCCCGGTGGTGGCGGTAGTGGACACCAACGGCTCCCCCGATGGCATCGACCATGTGATCCCCGGTAACGATGATGCGATGCGCGCCATCCAGCTGTATGCGGCGGCGATGGCCGACGCGGTACTGGAGGGCAAGTCCTCGGTACCGCAGGTGGTGGTGGGCGAGGACGAGTTCGTCGAGCTGGACGAGGAAGGCAATCCGCGTCGCAAGAGCGCGCGTCCGGGCCGCGCAAAGCCGGTGGCGAACGTGCGCCGCAAGGCGCCGCCGCGGCGCCGCCCGGCGGTGGTTGCGCCCGCCGCGGTGGCCGCAGTGGTCGCTGACGATGCGGCCCTGGAGGCGGAGCTGGACGACCCGGCCGAGACCGCCGAGCCGGCCGCCGCGCCGGCGCCGATCGGCGTCAAGCGCCGCACCGGCGCCAATCCGGCGCGCCGGCCGCGCAGCGGCGGCAATGGTGCCGGCTGATAGCCAGTCGGCTGATTTTCATTGGTACACCTGCAGGATCACCAAAACCTATGAGCGTAACGGCGGAAGCGGTTCGACAACTGCGTGAGCGCACCGGAGCCGGGATGATGGAGTGCAAGCGCGCGCTGGTGGAAACCGGCGGCGACCTGGACGCCGCCGCCGAGCTGATGCGCAAGCAGGGCCTGGCCAAGGCCGACAAGAAGGCGGCGCGCATCGCAGCCGAAGGTGTGATCGTGATCGAGCGCTCGCCGGACGGGCATGCGGCGGCCATGGTGGAGATCAACTGCGAGACCGACTTCGTGGCCCGCGAGCACGATTTTCGCAATTTCGCGGCCGATGTCGTGCGGCTGGCGCTTGCCGGCCGCCTGGTCGACCTGGATGCGCTGATGGCGGCCGAGCTGGCCGCGGGCGAGAGCGTGGACACGCGCCGCCGCGCGCTGGTGGCGAAGATCGGCGAGAACATCAGCGTGCGCCGCTGCCTGGTGCTCGAGAGCAGCGGACGGCTCGGCGCCTATGCGCACGGCACCCGCATCGGCGTGCTGGTGGCGCTCGAGGGTGGCAGTGACGCGCTGGCGCACGACCTGGCGATGCACGTGGCGGCCAGCAATCCGCGCTACCTGAGCGCGGCCGACGTGCCGGCCGAGGTACTGGCCAAGGAGCGCGAGATCCTGGGCGAACAGGCGCTCAAGGAGGGCAAGAGCCCGGAGATTACCGCCCGCATGGTCGAGGGCCGGCTGCGCAAGTCGTTGAACGAGATCAGCCTGCTGGGCCAGCCGTTCGTGAAGGATCCTGAGCAGAGCATCGAGAAGCTGCTCGCGGCCGCCGGCGCACGTGTGCTGCGCTTTGCGCGCTTTGAGGTCGGCGAGGGCATAGAGAAAAAACAGGAAGACTTTGTCGCCGAGGTGATGGCGCAGGTCAGTGCGGCGGCGGGCCGCTGATCGTCGGCACCAGCAGCGCATGCAATACCCCGCCCGCCGCGGGGTTTTTTTTGGCACACTGATGTGGTTGCCGTCCGGAATGGGCACATGAATCAAGACAGCAAGCCTGCCTGGAATCGCATACTGGTCAAGCTGTCGGGCGAGGCCCTGCTCGGCGGCGCCGACTACGGCATCGACCCGGCGGTGCTCAAGCGCATCGCCAGCGATGTCGGCCAGGTGCAGGGGCTCGGGGTGCAGATCGCGATCGTGATCGGCGGCGGCAACCTGTTTCGCGGCGCCGGCCTGGCGCGCTCGGGCATGGATCGGGTGACCGCGGACCAGATGGGCATGCTGGCGACAGTCATGAACGCGCTGGCACTGCAGGATGCGCTCGAGCAGGCCGGCATGCAGGCGCGCGTGATGTCCGCGATCCGCATCAACGAGGTATGCGAGGACTTCATCCGCAGGCGCGCGGTGCGCCACCTGGAGAAGGGCCGTGCGGTGATCTTCGCCGCCGGCACCGGCAATCCGTTCTTCACCACCGACACCGCGGCCAGCCTGCGCGCGATCGAGATCGAGGCGCAGCTGCTGCTCAAGGCGACCAAGGTCAACGGCATCTATTCGGACGACCCGGTGAAGAATCCGGCAGCGCGGCACTATCCGCGCCTGACCTACGATCGGGTGCTCGACGAGCGCCTCAACGTCATGGACGCCACGGCGATTGTCATGTGCCGCGACTATCGGATGCCGCTGCGTGTGTTCAACCTGGGCACGCCCGGTGACCTGCTGCGCATCGTGCGCGGTGAGGACATCGGTACGCTCGTGACCAACGACTGAAGGCAGGATGGCCATGCTCGACGATCTGAAGAAGGGCGCCGCAGGGCGCATGCAGAAATGCGTACAGGTGTTCCAGGCCGACCTGAAGAAGCTGCGCACCGGGCGTGCTCACCCGAGCCTGGTCGAGCACCTGAAGGTCGACTACTACGGCTCGGACGTGCCGCTGCAGCAGGTGGCGAATATCAGCGTCGAGGATGCGCGCACGCTGGTGGTGTCGCCGTGGGAGAAGGCCATGGTCGGTCCGATCGAGAAGGCGATCCACAAATCCGAGCTCGGCCTGACCCCCAACACCGCCGGTGCGGTGATCCGCATTCCGCTGCCGCCCCTGACCGAGGAGCGGCGCCGCGACATTACCAAGATCGTGCGCCAGGACGCCGAGAACGCGCGCGTCAGCGTGCGCAGCGTGCGCCGCGATGCGCTCGCCGACATCAAGGACATGCTCAAGGAAAAACTGGTGTCGCAGGACGACGAGCGCCGCGCCCAGGACGAGATCCAGAAGCTGACCGACCGGTACATCGCCGAGATCGATCAGCAGCTGGCGGCCAAGGAAAAGGAAATTCTTCAGGTTTGAGCAGCGCTCCCCCAGGCCCCGTGTCCGCCTCGCTGCCCCGCCACGTGGCCATCGTCATGGATGGCAATGGCCGTTGGGCGCGCGCGCGCGGCGCCTTGCGCGCCGACGGCCACCGTGCCGGCGTGGAGCCGGTGCGCATGACGATCCAGGAATGCGTGCGGCACGAGATCGGCGCCCTGACGCTGTTCGCATTCAGCAGCGAGAACTGGGGCCGGCCGCGCGATGAGGTCATGAGCCTGATGGCGCTGTTCGTCGAATCGCTGGAGGCCGAGATCGGGGAGCTGCACCAGCGCGGCGTGCGGGTGCGATTCATCGGCGAGCGCGAGGAGCTGGACGCGCGTCTGCGCGCCAGCATGGCCAGCTCCGAGCGGGTCACCGCCGGCAATACGCGGTTGTTGCTGCAGATCGCGCTCAGCTACGGCGGGCGCAGCGACATCGTCGGTGCTGCGCGCCGCCTGGCCGGGCAGGTCGAACGCCACCAGCTGGCCGCCTCCGCCGTGGACGAGCCTACCTTCGCCGCGGCGCTGGCGCTGGGCGGCATCGTCGATCCGGACCTGTTCATCCGCACCGGCGGTGAACAGCGCATCAGCAATTTCCTGCTGTGGAACCTGGCCTACACCGAGCTCTACTTCACCGAGGTGCTATGGCCGGATTTCGACGTTGCGGCGTTCGAGGCGGCACTGCAGCACTTTGCCGCCCGGCAGCGGCGCTTCGGCCTCTCCGCCGAGCAGATCCAGGCCGTCGACGGCCGCTGGGATTAGGGCCGCACGATGTTACGCAACCGCGTGCTCACGGCGCTGGCGCTGGCCACCCTGCTGGTGGTGGCGATCCTGTTCTCCCCGCCCGGCGTGACCGCATCGATCCTCGGCCTGATCCTGCTGATCGGCGCCTGGGAGTGGTCGGCGTTCCTGGCGCTGGCGCTGGCGTGGCGGCTGCTGTACGTGCTGGCGCTGGCGGTGCTGGCGCTGGTCGGCTGGCGCTACACGCTGCCGGGGCCGCACTTCCAGCTGATGCTGGAAGTGGGCATTGCCTGGTGGCTGATCGCGCTGCTGTGGATCATCTGCGCGCCGCAGCGCGTGGCGCGCGCGGCCGCAGCACTGGCCGGAGCGCTGGCGCTGCTGCCGACCTATATTGCGCTGGTACGCATCGATGCGCAGTGGGACAACGGCGCGCAATGGGCGCTGTTCATCCTGGCGCTGGCCTTTGCCGCCGACACCGGGGCTTTCTTTGCCGGCGGGCGCTTCGGGCGGCTGCGGCTGGCGCCGCGCGTATCGCCCAATAAGACCTGGGAAGGCGTGATTGGCGGTATCCTGTTCGCGCTGGTGTTCGCGCTCGTCGGTGCCAGTTGGTTTGCGCTACCGGTACTGAGTCTGGTGCCGCTGTGCCTGGCCGCGGCGGGGTTTTCCGTGATCGGCGACCTGACCGAAAGCCTGCTCAAGCGCCACGTGCACCTGAAGGACAGCGGACGGCTGTTCCCCGGCCACGGCGGCGCGCTCGATCGGATCGACAGCGTCACCGCGGCGACGCCAGTCATGGCGCTGGGGCTGATCTGGCTGGGGGTGGGTAAGTGAACCGCATCAACACTATGGGTGGTCAATGACGATTGGCGTGGCGGTTCTGGGCTCGACCGGCAGCGTAGGCTGCAGCACACTGGAGGTGCTGTGGCTGAATCGAGAGCGTTTCCGCGTCGTGGTCCTGGCGGCACGCAGCAACGTGGAACTGCTGCTGGCCCAGTGCCTGCGCTTCGCGCCCGAGTGGGCGGTGCTGGAGTCACCCGAGGCGGCGCGCGAGCTGGAACGCAGGCTCGGCGTCGAGGGCAGCCGCACGCGTGTCGGTGCCGGCGCCGGCGCGATCGCACAGCTGGCGGCCGACTCCGCGGTCGATTACGTGATGGCGGCGATCAGTGGTGCCGCCGGCCTGTCCTCGACCCTGGCTGCCGCTGCCGCCGGCAAGCGCCTGCTGCTGGCCAACAAGGAATCTGCCGTCATGGCCGGTGCTCTGCTGATGAGCGCGGTGCGCGCCGGCGGCGCGGAGTTGATTCCGATCGACAGCGAGCACAATGCGATCTTTCAGTGCCTGCCGGCAGGCGCACGGCCGGGCGAGCGTCCGGCCGGCGTACGGCGGCTGCTGCTCACCGCCTCGGGTGGCCCGTTCCTGAACTGGAGCGCGGCAGCGCTGGCCGTGGCGACACCTGCCCAGGCCTGCGCCCACCCGCGCTGGAGCATGGGGCGCAAGATTTCGGTCGATTCGGCCAGCCTGATGAACAAGGGCCTGGAGCTGATCGAGGCCAGCGTGCTGTTCGGTATGCCAGTGGAGCAGATCGAGATCGTGGTGCACCCGCAGAGCATCGTGCACTCGCTGGTCGAGTACGTGGATGGGTCGGTACTGGCGCAGCTGTCGGCGCCTGACATGCGCACGCCGATCGCCCAGGCGCTGGCATCCCCGCAGCGCATGCCTGCCGGTGTAGAATTTCTGGACCTGGTGCAGGCCGGGCGCCTGGACTTCGTGGCACCCGATCCCGAGCGCTTTCCGTGCCTGCGGCATGCTCGGGAGGCGGCCCGCCTGGGGGGGCTGCATTGCGCCAGCCTGAATGCCGCTGATGAGGTCGCCGTCCAGGCGTTCCTCGACAAGCGATTGAACTTTGGTGATATTCCGGCGGTCATTGAAACAGTCATGGCCAGGGTTCAAGGGGGAGCGATGACGGGACTAGCGGAAGTTCTGGCAGCTGATGGTGAGGCGCGCCACCTGGCGTCGGAGGTCATTGCGCGTGGTACCGCGGCCTTAAGCGTGGGCGCATGAGCCTGTCGGGCTTCCATCCGCTGAGCTTGCTGGTGACCGTGCTGGCGTTCGTGGTGGCGATCTGCCTGCTGGTCACGGTGCATGAATTCGGCCACTACTGGGTCGCGCGCCGCCTTGGATTCAAGGTGTTACGCTTCTCGGTGGGGTTTGGCAAGGCGTTGTGGACCCGGGTAGGCGGGGTGGATCGCACCGAATATGTGATCGCCGCAGTGCCGCTGGGCGGCTACGTCAAGATGCTCGACGAGCGCGAGGGCCCGGTCGCCCCGCAGGATCTGCCGCGCTCCTTCACCCGTCGCCCGCATTGGCAGCGCATCGTCGTGCTGCTGGCGGGACCGGCGTTCAACATCATCTTCGCGGTGCTGTTGCTGACCGGCATGTTCCTGGTGTCAGGCGTCACGCTGGTGCGGCCGCTGCTGGGCAACATCGAGCCCGACAGCGTCGCCGGGCGTGCGGGCCTCGCAGCCGAGGACGAGGTCACCGCCATCGACGGCCGCCCGGTGAGCTCGCAGCGCGACATCGTGCTCGACCTGCTCGATGCGGTCAGCGGCAGCGCGCCGATCACGCTGTTGGTACGCCGCCCCGATGGCAGCGCGCGCAGCGCCACGCTCGAACTGCCCGATGCCGCCGAGCGGCTGCGCCTGACCGAACCGGCGGCGCTGATCAGCGGCCTTGGGCTGCGCTTCTACGAGCCGCCGGTACCCGCGGTGCTGGGCGTGGTGGAGCCGGACGGGCCGGCGGCGCGCGCCGGACTTGCGGCCGGCGACCAGGTCCTGAGCGTGAACGGCGAGCCGGTGCATGACTTTCGCGAACTGCAGGCGCGCGTACAGGCGCATCCGGGCGAGAGCGTGCTGATCCGCTACCGTCGCGGCCAGCTCGAGAGCGGCGTACGTGTGCCGACGCAGGCTGAGACGGTCAAGGGCAAGAGCATCGGCCGCATCCACGTCAGTCCGCCGCCCACGCTATTGCCGGAGAGCATGCTGCGACATACCAGCCTGTCGCTGCCGGCCGCCTTCCTGCGCGCCAACGTCGAGGCCTGGGACATGACGGCGCTGCAGGGGCGGCTGTTCTGGCGCATGCTGATCGGCCGGGTGTCGATCAAGAACCTCAGCGGGCCGCTGAGCATCGCCGAATACGCCGGCGATTCCGCCGCGCTGGGAGTGTCATCGTTCCTGAGTTTCCTGGTGATCGTCAGCCTGGCGCTGGGCTTCATGAATTTGCTGCCGATTCCGATCCTCGACGGCGGCCAGATCGTCTTCCAGACCATCGAGTGGCTCAAGGGCAGCCCGCTGTCGGAGCGCTTCCAGACCATCAGCCAGCAGCTGGGTGTGGCGCTGCTGGTACTGCTGATGGGCGTTGCACTGTACAACGACCTGACGCGACCGCTCGGTTGAAGCATCCTTGATCAGCCGCACACGGCGCGCGAAATGGCGTGCACTCATGGCCGCGTCCGCGTGGGTGGCCGCGCCCATCGCCGCGCCGCCGCTGCTGCTCGCGCAGCAGTCCCCCAGCGTGCAGCCACCCGACCAGTTGCTGCTCACCCCGCAGCCACCCGATCAGCCGCCACCCGTCCAGCAGGCGCCCACCGCGCAGTCTGGCAGCGGCGACTTCGTGGTGCGCAATATCCAGATCGAGGGGCTGCAGCGCATCTCCGAGGGCACGGTCTTCAATTACCTGCCGGTGAACATCGGCGACCATCTCACCCCGGCGCGCGAGCGCGAGGCGCTGCGCGCGCTGTATGCCACCGGATTCTTTCGCGATGTCGAACTGCGGCGCGACGCCGACACGCTGATCGTCGCGGTGGCCGAGCGCGCGTCGCTCGAGAGCATCGACATCAAGGGCAACAAGGACATCAAGACCGAGGATCTGCAGAAGTCGCTGCGCAACGTCGGACTGGCGGCCGGCAAGACCTTCGATCGCTCGACACTCGATGAAGTCACGCAATACCTGACCGACCAGTACTACAGCCGCGGCAAATACGCGGTGCAGATCGACACCAAGGTTGAGGACCTGCCGGACAACCGCGTGCGCGTCAACATAGACATCAAGGAAGGCAGTCGCGCCAAGATCCGCCAGATCAATATCGTCGGCAACACCAAGTTCAAGGAAAAGGAAATCCTGGGAACGTTGCAGCTGACCACGCCGAACCTGACCTCCTGGTACAAGGAGAGCGACCGCTACTCGCGCGAATCGCTGCAGGGCGACCTGGAGAAAATTACCGCCTGGTACCAGGATCGCGGCTACGCCAATTTCCGCATCGACTCGGCACAGGTGGCGGTGGCGCCGGACAAGAGCGACATTTTCATCACGGTGAATATCACCGAGGGCCGCGTCTACCGGCTCGGCGAGATCAAGGTCGCGGGAAACACCATCGTGCCCGAGGCGCAGCTGCAAAACCTGCTGGTGGTGCACAGCGGCCAGATCTACTCGCAGCGCGCCATCAGCCAGACCCAGGAGCTGATCAAGAACCGGCTGGGGGCGGAGGGCTTCTATTTCGCCAAGGTCGAGCCGGTGCCGACCACCGACGACCAGAAGAAGATCGTTGATCTGACGCTGTTCGTAGATCCGGGCAGCCGGGTCTATGTGCGCCACATCAACTTCACCGGCACCACGCGCAGCAACGACGAGACGCTGCGGCGCGAGCTGCGGCAGCTGGAGGGCTCGTGGCTGTCGAACGTCGCGCTGGAGCGCTCCAAGCAGCGCCTGCAGCGCGATCCGTTTGTCGAGAGTGTGGAGATGTCCACCGAGCCGGTGGCAGGGGTGCCGGACCTGGTGGACGTGAACTTTGCGGTCAAGGAGCGCCCCAGCGCGACCGTCGGCGGCGGTATCGGCTACTCGGCATCGCAGAAGTTCGTGCTCAACGGCAATTTCAGCGACAGCGATTTCTTTGGCGGCGGTGACTACGTGGCGCTGAACGTCGACGCCGGCCGCTACAACAAGGTCTACAGCTTCAGCCAGACCGATCCGTATCGCACCGTAGACAACCTGTCACGCACCATCTCGCTGAGCTACCGCGATTCGACCCAGTTCACCTCGGAGACCTCGGCCTTCGGCTCGAAGAACCTGGCGCTCGGCATGACCTACGGCTACCCGATCACCGAATACCAGGGCGTCAGCGCCGGGGTCACGCTGCAGCACAACGACCTGTTGACCTACAACAGCAGCAGCGCGCAGCAGGCGGTGCGCTGGGTGGAGGAGAACGGCCATCCGTACACCAGCCAGGCGGTGTCCTCGTTCATCCAGCCCGACGGCTCGACTACCTCCTACTCCACCACGCTGCTCGGCTCGCGCTACAACAGCGTCGAGCTGACGACCGGCTGGCAATACGATTCGCGCAATCGCTCGCTGTTTGCCGATCGCGGTATGCGCCATGCGCTGTCATTCAGCGTGGTGCCGCCCGGCAGCGACGTGCGCTACTGGCTCGCCAGCTACGAGTTCTCCGGCTTCCTGCCTATCTGGCACCGATGGGTACTGACCGAGGCCATCCAGATAGCCTTTGGGCATCCCCTGGGCAGCACCATCGGCATGCCGCCGTACAAGCGCTTCTACGCCGGCGGCCCTGACACGGTGCGCGGCTATACCGAAGACACACTGGGCCCGGTGGATACCAACGGTAACCCCTACGGCGGCAACCTGCTGACCGTGTCGCGCACCGAACTGATCGTGCCACTGCCTGAGAAGTGGCAGACCAGCGCCCGCGGCAGCCTGTTTTTCGACATGGGCAACGTGTTTTCGACCGACGGGACGACTTATGTCGGCACCGACCTGGCGACCCCGGTGACCTACAAATTCAGTTATCATGACCTCAAGCAGGGCACCGGTGTTGCGGTGCAATGGCTCGCTCCGTCGCTGGGCATCTTTCGATTCAGCTACGGTATCGCGCTCAATCCGACCCGCAGCAATGATGGGGTTCACTTTCCGGACCGCACCGAGGGCTTCCAGTTCTCGATCGGTCAGTCGTTTTAGTCGCTTAAGCAGGAGCAGGCATGAGTTTTCGGCGGTGGGGAGCGGGAATTGCGGGGGTGGCGATGCTGACGGCAGCGGTGTCGCCGGCGTGGGCGGATCTGAAGATCGGCGTGGTCAATTACGCCAAGCTGATGCAGGAGTCACCGCAGGCCAAGGCGGCGCAGGACGCGCTGCGCGGCGAATTCGCCGGCAAGCAGAAGGACCTGCAGACACAGCAGCAGACCCTGAAGAGCAAGGAAGACGCGCTGCAGCGCGATTCGGCGACCATGTCGGCGGATCAGCGCACCGCGGCCGAGCGCGAACTGCGCGACGGCAATCGCGAATTGCAGCTCAAGGTGCAGCAATACCAGGATGACTTCAACGCCCGGCAGAACGAGGAGCTGTCGAAACTGCAGAAGACCCTGGTGGAGGAAGTCCAGAATTTTGCGCAGGGACAGAAATTCGACCTGGTGCTGGCGGACGGCGTGATCTTTGCGTCCCCGGTGCTCGATGTCACCCCGCAGGTGCTATCGGCATTGCAGGCGCGCGGCGTGCGCTCGCCGCCGGCCAGCGCCGCGCCGGCAACCGCCCCCAAGGCTGGCGCCCCGGCCGCGGCACCAAAGGGCAATTCGACGCCGAAATAGCGCGTCCGGGCGCCCCATGGGCATTGCACTGGGCCAGCTGGCGGTACGGTACGGCTGCGAGCTGTCCGGCGATCCGGATGTGAGCGTCGATCACGTGGCGCCGCTGCACCTGGCTGGCCCGGGCGCGCTGAGTTTTCTCGCCAATCCCAGGCTCGCCCCGCAGCTGGCCGCCACCCGGGCGGCGGCCGTGGTGCTCGAGCCGCGCAGCGCCGCGGCCTGCCCGGTGGCAGCCCTGGTCACGTCAAATCCGCATGCACTGTTCGCACGCATCGCCAGCGAACTGCATCCTCCGCCGCCACTGCAGCCGGGAATTCATCCCAGCGCAATTGTCAGTGCGCGCGCGCAGATCGATGCCAGCTGCGAGGTCGGCCCGTACGCGGTGATCGGCGCCGATGTGGTGCTCGGGCCGCGCTGCCTGGTCGGCCCGTGCTGCGTGATCGCAACCGGCGCGCGCCTGGGCCCGGACTGCCGGCTGCTCAGCCGCGTCACGCTCGAGCACGGCGTGGTACTGGGCGCGCGCGCGCTGGTTCACTCCGGCGCGGTGATCGGCGCCGATGGCTTCGGCCTGGCGCTCGAGCGCGGCCGCTGGCTCAAGGTGCCGCAGGTCGGCGGGGTGCGCATCGGCGATGACGTCGAGATCGGAGCCAACACCACCATCGATCGCGGCGCGATGGAGGACACAGTCATCAGCGACGGCGTCAAGCTCGACAACCAGATCCAGGTCGGCCACAACGTGCTGATTGGTGCGCATACCGCGATCGCCGCCTGCACCGGCATCTCCGGCAGCGTGCGCATCGGCGAGCGCTGCATGATCGCCGGCGGTTGCGGCTTAGCCGGCCACCTGGAGATTTGCGATGATGTGGTGCTCACCGGCATGTCGATGGTGGCGCATTCGGTCACCAAGCCCGGCGTCTACACCAGTGTGATTCCGGTGGAGCCGATCCGCTACTGGTGGCGGGTATGGACCACGCTGAAGATGCTCGCGGCGCGCGAGCGAACCGGGCGCGCGCGAACGCCGCGCCCGCAAAAGCTGCCACAGGAACCATATCCACAGGAACCGCGGGATGAATGAGCCGACCACCCTCGATATCAATGGCGTGATGAAATACCTGCCGCACCGCTACCCGTTCCTGCTGGTGGACCGGGTGCTTGAGTTCGTGCCGGGCAAGAGCATTCGCGCGCTCAAGAACGTCACCTACAACGAGCCGTATTTCACCGGCCATTTTCCGCACCGCCCGCTGATGCCGGGCGTGATCATCCTGGAAGCGCTGGCCCAGGCCGCCGGCCTGCTCGCATTCCTGACCGCCAATGTGATTCCGGATGAGAACACGCGCTTCTATTTTGTCGGCATCGACAAGGCGCGCTTTCGCAAGCCGGTGGAGCCGGGCGACCAGCTGATCCTGGTCGTCAACCTGGAGCGCACCTTCAAGGGTATCTACCGTTTCGCGTCGCGCGCGGAGGTCGGCGGCGAGGAGGTGGCCAATGCCCAGATCATGATCGCGCCGGATCTGCAAAGCGTTCCGGGCACGGCGACTCCAGCGCCGGCGGAACTGCCGTGATCGATCCACGCGCGGTGGTCCCGGCCGGCGCGCGGGTGGCGGTCGATGCCGAGATCGGCCCCTATGCGGTGATCGGCGCCGAGGTCGAGATCGGGCCGCGGAGCTGGATCGGCCCGCATGCGCTGATCGTCGGCCACACCACGATCGGCGCGGACAACAGGATCTTCCAGTTCGCCTCGATCGGCGAGGCGCCGCAGGACAAGAAGTACGCCGGCGAACCGACGCGGCTGGTGATCGGCGATCGCAACGTGATGCGCGAGTACTGCACCATCAGTCGCGGCACCATGCTCGACCATGGCGTCACGCGCATCGGCAGCGACAACCTGTTCATGGCCTACACGCACGTGGCGCACGACTGCGTGATCGGCGACAACATCATCATGGTTAACCTGGCGATGATCGCCGGTCACGTGCAGATCGGTGACTGGGCGATCCTGAGCGGCTACTGCGCGGTGCACCAGCACTGCAAGATCGGCGCGCATGCGTTCCTGGCCAACAACTGCGGCGTCACGCGCGACGTGCCGCCGTACGTGATGGCGGTGGGCAACCCGGCGGTGCCGCACTCGATCAACAGCGAGGGTCTCAAGCGCCGCGGATTCTCCGCCGAGCAGATCCGCAACCTGCGCCATGCCTATCGGGTCCTTTACCGTAGCGATCTGCCGCTGGCGGCGGCGGTCGAACAGCTGTCGGCGCTGGTCGCCGCGCAGCCCGAGCTGCGGGTGCTGCTGGACTTCATCCGCACCTCGGAACGCAGCCTGATCCGCTGAGCGGCGACGGCGGATGACTACCCTGCGGATCGCGATCGTTGCCGGCGAGACCTCCGGCGATGCGCTCGGTGGCGCGCTGATCGCCGCGCTGCGCGAGCGCTCGGGACCGATCGAATTCCTCGGCGTGGCCGGACCGGCCATGCGCGCTGCCGGCTGCCAGCCGCTGGCGGACGCACACGAGCTTGCCGTCATGGGATTGATCGAGCCGCTCAGGCACCTGCCGCGGCTGCTGCGCCTGCGCTCGATGCTGATCGAGCGCATCAGCGCCTGGAAACCCGAGATCTTCATCGGCATCGATGCCCCGGCCTTCAACCTCGGCCTGGCGGAGCGCTTCAAGGCGCGCGGCATAGCCACGGTGCAGTACGTGAGTCCGCAGGTGTGGGCGTGGCGGCCGGGTCGGGTGCGCCGGATTGCGCGCTGCTGCGACCTGGTGCTGTGCCTGCTGCCGTTCGAGCCGGAGTTCTACCGCAGTCACGCGGTGCGCGCCGAGTTCGTCGGCCATCCGCTGGCCGACCAGATAGCGCTGCAGCCGGATCG
>Ga0181537_10000693_pt1 | contig 31403 bp, 29 predicted proteins | sample PEATcosm2014_Bin_39_FD_119765 | JGI IMG/M metagenome (GOLD analysis project Ga0181537, IMG submission 119765) | Peatland microbial communities from MTU Mesocosm Facility, Houghton, MI, USA - PEATcosm2014_Bin23_10_metaG | ecosystem: Environmental > Terrestrial > Soil > Wetlands > Peat | place... | reverse complement strand
GCGCTGGTGAAAATGCGCGAGCGCGAAGGCACGCACCTCGCACAGGACCTGGCCGCACGCATCCGCATCATGCGAAAAGCCGCCGGGAAGATTCAGCAACAGGCGCCGCAGACGGCGGAGAATTACCGCCAGCAATTGCTTGGACGCATCAAGAGTGCCGGCATTGAAAACATCGCGCCGGACGACGAGCGGCTTTTGAAGGAGATTGTCCTGTTCGCCGACCGGTCGGACATCTCGGAGGAACTAACGCGGTTGCAGAGCCATTTCCAGCAGTTCGAAGACTGCCGGAAATCGAAGGAACCCGTCGGGCGCACACTGGATTTCCTGGCGCAGGAGATGAACCGCGAAGTCAACACCATCGGCTCGAAAGCCAACGACGCCGTCATCTCGCGCGAGGTCGTCACGCTGAAGGCGGAACTGGAAAAATTCCGCGAACAGGCGCAGAACGTCGAGTGAAAAGTCCAAAATCCAAAATCCAAAGTCCAAAGCCAACCGCGGAAAAAAAATCCGCGCCCCTGCTGGTTCTCATCTCGGCGCCATCGGGCGGCGGCAAGACGACCCTGTGCCAGCAATTGCTGGCCGCGCGCCCGGACATGACCCGCGCCATCACCTGCACCACCCGCCCGCCGCGCCCGGGTGAAAAGGACGGCGTGGATTATCATTTTTGTGACGCAGCGGAATTCAAGCGGCGGGTTCAGGCGGGGGATTTCATCGAACACGCGACGGTATTTGGCCGGAGTTACGGCACATTGCGTTCCGAACTGTTGAACCAATTGCGGGCGGGCCGGGATGTGTTGCTCAACGTGGACGTGCAGGGCGCGGCGACGATTCGCCACCGTGCGCAGACCGGGCCGGAATTGCGGCGCGCTCTGGTAACGGTATTTCTGACACCACCGTCGGTCACGGTGCTGGCGGAACGTTTGAACAAACGCAACACCGAGGCAGCGGAAGAAATCCAAAAACGCCTGGCCCTCGCGCGGCAGGAAATCGCACAGTGGAGGCATTTCGATTACCTTTTGATCAGTTCAACGATCCCGGAGGACCTGCGGCGGATGCTGGCGATTGTTGAGGCGGAGAAAATGCGCGTGGCGCGGGCAGCGGCGCCGGAATTTTAACTCGTCCCAATCATAATCGTAATCCCAATCTGTTCATGTTCGACCATGAGAAGTTGCGGGTGTATCAGGAAGCCTTGGCGTTCGCCTCGTGGGCCGAAGCGATTTTGGAGCGCGCAAAGAAATCCAGTCCGCTTCACGACCAGTTAGATCGTGCCAAGACTTCCATTCTTCTGAACATCGCCGAGGGCAACGGGCGATTTGCCTCCCCGGATCGCTGCCGGTTTTTCGACACGGCACGGGGATCAGTTTTGGAATGTGCGGCCTGTCTTGATTTACCTGCCGTAAAAAATGTGATTGACCAAAAAGAGCTGGCAAGTGGCAAGGCCGTATTGGAGAAAATTGTTTCAATGCTCACGGGCTCATTCGCAGCAACCCGGCGGATAGGTTGCATGAAGCACCGATTTCTTATCGCGTAAAATCCAAAATGGATTACGATTAGGATTGAGATTAAGATGAAGAAAAACATTGTACTGGGCGTGACCGGCTCGATTGCCGCGCACAAGGCGGCGGATCTGGCGAGCCTGCTCACCAGACAGAAATGCCAGGTGCGGGTCGTGATGACGGCCGATGCGCAACGCTTCATCACGCCGCTGCCGTTCAAGGTGCTCACGCGCCAGCCGGTCGTGACCGGCCTGTACGACGAGGAGGAGGGCTGGCAACCCACCCACGTCCGGCTCGCGGACGAGGCGGACCTGCTGTTGATTGCGCCGGCGACGGCCAACGTGATCGCGAAGCTGGCGCACGGGATGGCGGATGACGCGCTGAGCTGTATCGCGCTGGCGCTGAATTCGAAGGCGAAAATTTTAATCGCGCCGGCGATGAACGGAAAAATGTGGCTGCACCCGGCCACCCAGGCAAATGCGGCCACGCTCAAGGCGCGTGGCGTGGAATTCATCGGGCCGGACGAGGGGATGCTTTCCTGCGGCTATGAGGGCGTTGGCCGGCTGTGGCCGGTGGAAGCCATTGCCGAACGCGCCGTGAAATGGCTGCGTTGAAATTTTCCGTTCCCGACTATTTTTATGAAATCGAGCCATGAACAATGGCTGAAGCGGGTGCTGGCATTGATGGAAATACCCGCACCGGACCCGTCGCGTTTGCTTCGCCGCCTTGAAATCATGGAGCGGGACATCATGCTGCCGCTCAAGGCATTTGCCATCGGGATGATCTTCTACTCTTTCGTTTCCACGCCCTGGTATGGCCTGACCTCGAGCATGCTGGATATCACCGTCGAAACGGTTCAATACCTGTTCTGCTTTTATGTACTGGCCAACGTCATCTTTGCCTTGTTGATGCTGAACCCGGCGCGATGGCCGCTGGCGATTGTGCAATGGACGGTGGTTACCAGCAGTCTCGTGGACGGGCTTTTCCTGGCGGGAATGGCATTGTTAACCGGCGGCCTGGACAGCATCTTATTCTGGCTGTTTGTGGGTTTGATCGTCCGGAACGCCGTGAGTGTGCCGCCCGGTGTCTCCCAGTTGATTTTAAATTTTGCCATCAGTCTCTGCTACGTCCTGGTGGGCGTGCTCGATTTTTCCGTATCGAGCAATCTGGATGTCGCCACCTTGCGGAGCCTGCATCTGCTGCCGCATGAGGATTGGGGCCAGCCGTTTGTACTGCGGCTGGTGGTCTTGTGGCTGACGGCGATTTGCTGTTATGGCGCCCAGGTGTTGCTCGAACGACAACGGCTGGCGACCGAGGAAGCCGATGAATTTGTCACGCGCGAAGGACAGTTGCGTTCCGCCGGACGGCTCGCCGCCGAATTCGCCCATCAGATCAAAAACCCCCTCGCCGTCATCAACAATGCCACCTTCTCGCTCCAGCGCGCCCTGCGCGATGGCAAAGCCGGGGCCGCGCAGCAAATTGAAATCATCCAGGAGGAAGTCTCGCACGCCGACCGGATCGTCACGCAAATCATGGGTTACGCGCAATTGACCGAAGGCCGCGTGGAGAAACTGAACGTGGCCGAGGAACTCGAACGCGCCATCACGCAGGTCTTTCCGCCCGCCGTGCCGACGGGCATCCACATTCACCGCGAATTCGACCGGACCTTTCCCCCTTTGTTGATGCAGCGCCACCATTTGTCCGAAATCATGCTCAATCTGCTGAAAAACGCGCGGGAAGCCGTCGGTGAAAACGGAAACGTTTACATTACCGCCGACAGCCGCCGTGATTATGCGGTGGAAATATCCGTGCGCGACGACGGCCCGGGCATCCCGCCCGACAAGATCGAACGGGTCTTTGAAGCCTACTATACCACCAAGGAACACGGCACGGGCCTCGGTCTGGCCATTGTCAAACACAACGCGGAACTGTACGGCGGTACCGTGCGCGTTGAATCCGGGCTTGGAAAGGGAGCGGCTTTCACTCTAGTCTTTCCCGCAAAGACGCTGATGAAACTCAAGAAATGAGCACGCCACTCCCATCCGTCCTGGTGGTGGACGACGAAAAAAACATGCGCCGGTCGCTGCAAACGGTGCTGGGCGACGAGGGCTATGCCGCCCGCGCGGTGGAATCCGCCGAGGAAGGACTGGAACTGCTCGGGCACGAGGAATTTTTCATGGTCATCACCGACGCGCGCCTGGGCGGCATGAGCGGTTATGACTTTCTGACCCGGGTCCGCCAGCAGTGGCCCGAATTGCCGGTGCTCATGCTCACGGCTTACGCCACGCCCAAACTGGCCGTGGAAGCCATCAAAGCCGGTGCGATGGATTATCTGGCCAAACCGTTTGCGCCCGAAGAACTGCTCCATGCGGTCGCGCGTTGCGCTGAACGCCACCGGCTGCTGCGGGAGAACGCCGCCCTGCGTTTGCGGGCCGGCGAGGTTTTCAGCCTCGATCAGATTGTCGGTGAATCGCCGAAGATGCGCGAATTGCAGAAATTGATTCAAACGGTTGCGCCCACCGACACGCGGGCGCTCATTTTGGGCGAAAGTGGCACCGGCAAGGAACTGGTGGCGGGCGCCCTGCACAGCCTGAGTCTGCGGCGCGAGGCGCATTACGTCCGCATCAACTGCGCCGCCATTCCGGAAACGCTGCTCGAAAGCGAATTGTTCGGCCACGAAAAGGGCGCATTTACCGGCGCGCTGAGGCAAAAACCTGGACGCGTGGAGGAGGCCGACGGGGGCACGATCTTTCTCGACGAAATTGCGGACATGAGCAAATCGCTCCAGGCCAAATTGTTGCGATTCCTGGAGGACGGCACCTTCGTGCGCGTCGGCGGCACACAGGAACTGCGCGTCAATGTGCGTTTGATTGCCGCCACCAACCGTGACATCACCCAGGCCATTGCCGTGGAACAATTCCGCGAAGATTTGTTTCACCGGTTGAACGTCGTGCAGTTCCGCCTGTCGCCGCTGCGGGAACGGGGCAGCGACATCCTGTTGCTGGCGGAGCATTTTTTGAGAATGTTCCGCGTGGCGATGAACAAAAACGTACAGGGCATCACCCCCGCCGCGCGGCAGAAGCTGCTGGCACACCACTGGCCCGGGAATGTGCGTGAATTGCGCAACGTCATTGAGCGGGCGCTGATTCTGGAGACGACGAAGGAAATCCAACCGGCCAGCCTGCCGGATTTCCAGATCGAGGTGCGCTTGCAGAAAACCCCGGCGGCGATGCAGCCCGCGCCCGGCGAATCGCTTGACGACGCGCTGGCGCGCATTGAGGGGGAGTTGATCACCAGCGCCCTGGAACAGAGCGGTTTTAACCTGACGCGCGCCGCCGAACAGCTTAAGCTCACCCGTCATTCGCTTCGTTATCGAATGCAGCGGCTGAACCTGAACCCCGGCGACGGCGCGACCAATGAATTGCCCGGCACCTCCGAGCAAAAGAGTTCCGGAATCTGATTGGCTTTAAACCATGAGTGAAATTTCTTCAGCCTGGTCGGTCTTTTTTATCATTCTCGGCACCGCCATGGTGTCGGCGCTGGCGGCGTTGATCTGGGTTGTCTTTTCCCACCGGAAGCCGCGCCGCCGTCAGCGGCGCCACCGGCTCAACCCCACACTCGCGCAAGTCGGCGGTCTACCCCCGGTACGGGACGAGGAAAAATCTTCCGAACCGCCAACGCCAACGTCCTCACCGTGATGCACAGCCGTGTAATCACCCGTAAAAGCGCTTCCAATCTGGCACTGGCTTTCCTGCTGCTGCCGCGCGCCAAACGGGACGCCATGTCCGCGCTGTACGCCTTCTGCCGCGAGGTGGACGACGTCACGGACAATGAATCCGCGCCCGTCGAAGAACGTCGTGGACAACTGGCTGCCTGGCGCGCCGATGTTCGCCGCGCCTGCGCCGGGGAAACCCCGCAGTTCACCGTCAATCGCGAACTCCAGCCGGTCATCCGTGAATATCGCCTGCCCTTCCCGCTCTTCGACGAACTGCTCAAAGGCTGTGAGATGGATTTCGATACCAAGCGCTATGAGAATTTTGAGCAGCTGGACCTTTACTGCTACCGCGTCGCCTCGGTGGTCGGACTCCTGAGCATCGAAATTTTTGGCTACCAAAATCCGGCATGCCGGGACTACGCCGTTTGCCTGGGCAAGGCGCTCCAATTGACGAACATCCTGCGCGATGTGAAAACCGATGCCGGGCGCGGGAGAATTTATCTGCCGTTGGATGAGCTTGAAAAACACGGCGTTTTGCCCGATGAAATTTTGCGGCACGAATACTCCGAACGTTTTGCGCAACTGGCCGGCGACGTCGCCGGGCGGGCAAAAGACTTTTACCGGCAGGCGCGCCGCACCCTGCCCGCCGAAGACCGTCATGCCATGGTCGCTGCCGAATTGATGGGTTCGGTTTACTGGCGGCTGCTGCAAAAGCTGGAACAGCAGCAATTTCACGTCTTTGGCCCGGAACCCGCCCGCCTGAACAAGGTTCAAAAGGCCTGGTTGATTTTTGGGGCCTGGCTCCGCCTTGCCTTCGGCGCGGTGACCCCAAACTACGGAGTGCCGTAAGGCATTTGCACCAATCTTCAGGCCATGCCGCCGGTTGCTTCAACTCCGAACTCCGAACTCCGAACTCCGAACTCCGGCCGCCGGCTTATCGTCAACGCGGACGATTTCGGCCGCTCGCATTCCGTGAATGAAGCCGTTGTGCGCGCGCACCGGGAAGGCATCCTGACCAGCGCCAGCCTGATGGTGAATGAAGCCGCCGGCAACGAAGCCGTCGCTCTGGCGCGCGAAAATCCAAAACTCGGCATTGGCCTGCATTTGACACTGCTCTGCGGCAAATCCGCCCTGCCGCCGGAGCGAATTCCCGGCCTCGTCAACGCACAAGGTGAATTCGGCAATCGCCCGGTTGATGTCGGAATGTCCTACTTCTTCAAACGCGACCTGCGCGAACAACTCCGCGCGGAAATTCACGCGCAATTTGAAAAATTCCGCGCCACCGGCCTGTCGCTCGACCACGTCAACGGCCATTTGCACCTGCATCTGCACCCGACCGTCTTTCGCATTTTGATGGAAGACGCCGCGCCGCTGGGCATTCGGCATCTGCGGCTCACGCGCGACTGCCTGTCGCGCAGCCGCCGGATGACACGCGGACATTGGTTTTATCGCCTTTCACACGCAGCGATTTATGAATGGCTTTCCCGCCGCGCGCGCGGACCGTTGCAACAACGCGGCATCCGCCACGCGCAAACCACGTTCGGTCTGCTGCAAAACGCCCGGGTGGATGAGGAATATATCTTGAAACTGTTGCCGGAATTGCCGCCAGGCGATTCGGAGCTTTACTCGCACCCATCGCTTGACGAATTCAAGCATGAATTTGATGCCCTCGTCAGTCCGCGCGTGAAGGAACGGGCCGGAAAACTGGGCATTGAATTGATCCGTTACCCGGATTTAGCCACAGATTTTCGCAGATGAAACACAGATAATTGTTTCTTTGAATCTGTGTTCAATCTGTGTTCATCTGTGGCTCAAGTATATGGTAAAATTGCTTTTGATTCTACTGGTTGGTCTCACCTTCGAATCCACCGGCGTCGTTTTGCTGAAAAAAGGCATGACCCACATCGGCGACATGAACGGCATTACTGCCGGCGAAATCCTCCGCGTCTGCCGGGCCGGCGCCACCAGTCCGCAAATCCTGCTCGGGGTCTTCTTTGAGGCGCTGTTTTTCCTTTGCCTGCTGATTTTGATGTCGAAAAGCGACATCAGCTTTCTCTGGCCGCTGACGGGCTTGAGTTTTGTGTTCGCCACCTTCGCCGCCATCTGGTTCCTGGGCGAGCGCGTCTCGGCGGTGCGCTGGATGGGCGTGGCGCTCATCGTCATCGGCGCGGCCTTCATCAGCTACAGCCAGCAGGTGAAGGAAAAACCTGAGACACCTCCGGCCAATCAATCTTCAGCAACGCGTCAATAACTTGTAGCAGCCGAGGTGACGAGGCTCTTAACTAATCTAATTTACGATATTGGATTTACGATTTACGAACTGCCCAACAATCCCCACCTGCGTCGTAAATCGTATATCGTAAATGAGCGCAGACTGCTACAAAATCCTGGCTAGCACCTCTGCCAGCCGTTCCGCGGCGAGCCGGGTTTGCTTTTGCAATCGCATCAAGGCGCCGAGCTTGCCCGGTGATTTCGCAATTGCCAGAAACAATTTACCGTAATCCAGACTCTGATCCGGCTTGGAAAGCACATTGAAATCCAGCGGCAAATCTTCATTGGCTGTGTCCGAAATCACGCGGACCGTGGCGCAGGGAATCCCGCGCTCACGGCAAACAGCGTGAATCGTGGCCGATTCCATCTCGACGGCGTCTGCGCCGGTTTCATCGCGCAGTCTCTTCTTTTCGGCAACCGTTGTCGCAATGCGGTCGGCGCAGAAGAACTTCGCCGGTCGTGCGCCGGCGGCGAGGAGCTGCGCTTGGAGTTGGGAGTCAGGAGTTGGAAGTTGGGGTTCAGACAGTTCAAAAACCACCTCACCGGGCTTCAAATCCGGATCCAGTCCACCGGCGAAACCGCAGGTGAACACCAGTTCCGGTGAACTGGCGGCCAGAAAATCGCGCACGGATTTGTCGGCATTCTGGCGTCCGATGCCGGTGATAAGAACTGAAATCCCCGGTTTGCCTGCCGCGATTTTCCGAAACGGCGAGGCTTCTTCCTTCAACGCAAAGCAAATCAGAACCGACATCGTGATTATCGCAGCGTATCCAACAATTGCTGGCGCTCCACGCCTTTGTGAACGCTCACGGCGCGGACAATGCCGTTTAGAGTGCCAACGCGCAATGGGTTATGGTTCGGCACGGACAGCCGTTGATGCGATGGCGTGTCGGTTTGCAAAACAATGTGGCTGCCTTCCTGATGCACCACATGATAACCCCAATCGCGGCACAGGACTTTGACCAATTGCGTCCCGCTCAGGTCGCGCGGGATTTTCATGCTCCGGCCAGAACTTCGTCGCGAACCAGGCGCAGCCGGATGCGGCGCGGGGTTGGGGGCTGGTCAAAGAAATAGGCGCGCACGGCTTCCTGGACATTCTGGCGCAGAGCCTCCCAAGTGTCGCCTTGCGTGAAGATGTTTTCCGTCAGACATTCGGCGCAAAAACCGCCGTCCTCTTCCTGCGTCACTTCAAACACCAGCTCTTTCATAACAATAAACTACGGCGGTTGCGTTCACATCGCAAGCGTGGATTGGCAAACTCTTTGACACGGATTACACGGATTTTCACGAATTGGAAATCTGTGCCAATCTGTGAAATCCGTGTCTGACTTTCCGAAACGGCGCGGCTTCTACTTTCAGCGCAAAACAGACAAGCGTTTTCAGGCCACACCCTTCATCTCGGATCTCGCCCTTCATTTGATTCCCGCGAGCCTTTCCTTCCAGATTTTGTAAAGCTCGACGGTGGCGCGGACGTCGCGCAGGCAGTACTCGGCAATCTCGCGGAATTTCTTTTCGGCCAGCAACGTGCCCACGCCCATGCCGGTAACGCCGTGGCTCTTGGGCGACTCGATGCCAAAGGCCTTGCAATAAAAATCCAGATTGAACCGCCGGGCCGCGCCGTCACGCCCGCTCACGCTGTAAAACGTCAGTTGCTCCGCGAGGTCGCAGTGCGGCTCGGTGGCGTAACGGTAGCCAAGCCAGTTCTTTTTCGAGATCGGCACGTTCAGCAACGCCGAGCGCAGGTAGATGAACGGCACATCGAAGCCGCGACCGTTGAAGGTCACGACCGAATCGTAATGCTTCGCCACATTCCAAAAAGCGGTGAGCAGTTCGGCCTCGTCTGCACAGGGAACAAATTCAACGGGCGCGTTTTCATCATTCTTTTCCTCGAAATCCTCCGCGATGAACAGCGACTGGCCGCGCAGGGTCTCGGCGTTGAGCATGGCGATGCAGACGACCTGCGACGTGAACGGCCACAAGCTCATGAATTTGGTGATCTCCTCGCGTTTGGCGCTTTTGGCGGTTTCATCGGCCAGCTTTTCGGCCTCGCGAAAAAGGTATTCCTGCTGCGTCTCGTCAAAATTTTCGAGCGGCAGCGCGGAGGTCTCAATGTCGAAAACAATGGTGGCCATGTTGAAATGTCGGACCCGTTGTAAAAAGTAACGCGCCGGCTGGCAACCTATTTCCAGGATGGCAGTGTCCCAATTCAGCTGTTGTAGTGTCGGCGCTGTCCACCCTCCGCAGTACTGCTACGGAGGACGGGTGCGCCGATTTCGAGCCAAAGGCTCGACGCTACAGCAAATTCGGACACTGTTTCCAGGCTTGCCGCGCCGGTTGGCCTTGCCGAAACTGGGCGGTGGTTCGCCACGAAATGAGTTTGCCTTGATGAACACCGGGAAAGGTTTTTGGCGGAAAACAGTTGTCGCCGCTCTGCTGGCGGCGACCGGGCTCTTGTCCGCGGCCGACACCAACGCGCCGTTGCCGACCTTCGAGTCCGTGTTGCAACACGTGTTGCAACGGGCCAAAGACGAGGGGGACAACGACCACGCGTTTGACGAGCGCTATCGCTACGCGCGCACCAAGGTCACCGAATTCCGGAATTCCGCCGGTCAGTTGAAAAAGCGCGAGGCGAACACCAGCGTGCATGTTCCAATGCCGGTGGCACCCGCCCAGACAACCGCCGCGCCGGCATCGGTCGCCGCGTCCCAAACGGCCCCGGAACAAACCGAGGCCGTCTCGGACACCCATTCCAATGTCCGCGGACAACAACTCAAGAAGAGTGATTTTCTGCTGAACGAAGACCTGGTCAGTCGTTTTGAATTCACCATGGTCGGGCGGGAGTCGCTGAATGGCCGGCCGGCGCTGGTGGTGGATTTCGTTCCGGCCAACAAAACCCTGCCGGAACGGAACCTCAAGGAACGTTTCATCAACAAGGCGGCGGGCCGGATCTGGATTGACGCGGCCGATTACAGTCTGGTGAAGGCCGATTTGCACCTGACGCAACAGGTGAACGTCGGCTGGGGCCTCGTCGGCGCGGTATGGAAATTCCATTATGGATTCGAGCGCGAACGGACTCCTGATGGACTTTGGTTTCCGAGCGAAGTGGACTGGCATCTGGAAGGCCGCGAAGTGATCATCAACCGCACCGTGGATTATCACGAAACGACGAGCACTGTCCAAAAGTTCAAATAGCCCGTTGCCGGAGTTGAACATTCAGGCCGGCGCCGCTCCCTTTCCCCGCCAATTCACGGCAGGCTCACGCGATAGAAGCGCTGTTGGGTGCCGGCCGATGCGTCGATAAACCGGTACTGGCCAACCGGACTCTCGGTGGGCGTACCCAGAACGGTCCAATTGCTCACGGACAAGGCAATGTTCGTGCTGGCCAGGACCACAAAGCCGGCGCCAGGCGTGTTGGTAAAGCCGATCTGGAAGGTTCCGTTGGTCAATTTCGCGCCGGTCAAATGCGGCGGTGCGAAGTTCAGATTGTAGCCCAAAATGTCGAGCGCGGTGAGGTCGGCGGAGGACAGAATCGCTTTCTGCCCGGCGGTGAGAAAAGCATCGTAGGAGTCCGCCGGGCTGCTCACCTGCCAATCCTGGAGGTCGCCGCCGCCGGGGGGGTTGAACGCCTTCAGCGACGTCACACCGTCATCCAGGGAGAAATAAACTCCGCTATCCGTGGTATTGAAACTGCGCACGCCGCTGCTGGTAAAACGGAAGAGGTCGTAAGGCACATATCCATTTCCACCGATCGTACCAAGTCCTGCACCGCGGCCAAGCACCTCGGAGATTTCATGTTCGGCCACGGCGATGAAATCATACTCGCCGGCCACCGCCCGGTTGGTGGGGCTAAAAGTGTAATTGACGGTGGACGCGAAATAGACCGAACCGTCCTGGCCGGGATCATTCGGGGCAACGTACACAAAGCCACCGATAGGCCCCAGTGCCTTGGCTTCTGCTCTTGGAATCCACCATGGGCCACTCCCGGTTGGATCACTCGCGGGCAGGTTGGCGACGGCATTACTGTCCGCCACCGTCGTGCTGGCGGCGCTCAGGGCGTTGACCAAATCGGAGTAGGCGGGATTTCCCGTCAATTGCGTGCTGCTCATGCCAAGGCCCACGCTGCTGCTGAAAAATACGGTGAGGTTGATGGTGATGGCATTGGTATAAAGATTCTGGAACACCTGAGTGGCATCGGTGAACGCCGCCTCCACCTGCGCCGCGTTGGTCAGGCTCGTCACGCTGGAATCGAAGGTCACGTTGAAGGTCAGGGCTTGAACCGGTGATATCGGGACCGACACAACCACTGCCGCCAGGACCAGCCATTTCGCGACCGCACATCTTCCCGGGCCGGCTAAAATGAATCCAAGCGGTTGGCGGAGGCGGCTGACGATGAAACCTCTTTCACGTACAAACTTATTCATGGGTTTATGTCTTCTAAACGGTGGTTAGAACCTACCACTGGCCTTGTTTCCGTCAACGGGAGATTGTGATCTTTGCCCGGTGGAAAACCCAACCGGAGAAATTGAGACAGTGTGTCTTTGAGAAGGTTGACACGAATCATGAGTCGGACCGGACCTCCGGCGCCAACATTGCACGGCGACCTGTTAAATCAAGCGATCAATTGAGGTGATTAAACGGGACCTTCCTGGACACGCTGAATTTTCACGGCCCTGCCGGTGACTTCGTCGATTTCAATCACTGCGCCGTGGAGCAGCACCCGGTTCTTCGCCACTTCAAACCGCTGGGGCATGGCGGTGAGGAATTTTTTGATCACCGGCCCGATTTCGCGGCCCAAAACGCTTTCGTGCGGACCGGTGAAACCGGCATCGCTCAAATAGGCCGTGCCGCCGGGGAAAATCTGCTCGTCCGCCGTCTGCACGTGGGTGTGCGTCCCCACCACCGCGCTGACCTGCCCGTCCAGGAAACGCGCCAACGCGATTTTCTCCGAAGTCGCCTCGGCGTGAAAATCCACAAAGATGATTTTCGTCTGCTCCCGCAGACGTTTTACCGTCCCGGCCGCGAGTGGAAACGGGTTGTCCAGTTGCGGTTGCATGAAGGTGCGGCCTTGCAAATTCAAAACCGCGACCGAGCGCGGACCTTTCACCTTGGACCCGGGGCTTTGGGCTTCAAAGACGCCGCTGCCGTGTCCGGGTACCTCCGCCGGATAATTCAGCGGGCGCAGAAAACGTTTTTCGCCGGCCAGCAACTCCATCACTTCCTTCTGGTCCCACAGATGGTCACCGCTGGTGATGACGTCCACGCCCGCCGAAAAAATTTCCGCCGCGGTTTTGGGCGTGATGCCGGAGCCACCGGCCGAGTTCTCGCCATTGGCAATGACAAAATCGAGGACGTGTTGTTCACGAAGTCGGGGCAGAAGTTCCCGAACCGCGTGCCGGCCGGGTTGCCCCACAATGTCACCGATGAAAAGCAGTTTCACAGGCCAATTTTAGCTGCAAAACAGGCGCGACACACGAAAGAAACGAACCCGGAACGAATGGGACGGCGGGCGCGGCGCACCTGACAAAACCCCGTGGGCCCGTGGTTTCAGGGCGACTGACCTGTGAGCTGGCGAAGTCGCCGGATGACATTCGTGGCTTCGGCGGTATTGGTGTTCGCGTCGGCCAGATAAAGTTTGTAATACTTGATGGCATCGTTGGTCCGGTGCTGGCGCCAGGCAACCTCGCCAAGGCCGTATTCGATCCGGAACGAGTTGGTAAAGACCTGGTTTAGCTTCTCGTAATCGGCACGGGCGTCGTCGAGCCGGTCGCTGCCCAGAGAGGCAACGGCGCGATTGAACCGCGCGTTGCTGTTGTCGGGCTGCAGGGACAGGACGCGGGTCAGCGCGGCAATCGCCGGGTCATAGTCTTTCAACTGGAGGCAGACGTAGCCCTTATTGAACAGCCAGTTTGCGTCGTCGGGGACATCCCGCAATCTGGAGTCAATCACGGCGAGCGCGTTGGTAAAGAGGCCCTTGGCCGTATAAAATTGCATGGCGGTGACCAACAGATCATTGTTGGTCGGGTTGCGTGAAATTTCAGTGTTGAGCAGCTCGGTGCCGCGCGACAGATCGTTTTTTTGGAAATAGGCCGCCGCCTCCACGGTCGCGAGTTGCATTTGATTGGTCTCATCCAGCGGGAATTTTTCCGGCTGCCGGCGCACGTGCTGAATCACCTCCAGCGCCTGGTCGGGCAAACGGTTGAAATCGTAAAGTTGCGCGAGCCAGAGTCGCGCATCCAGATTATCCGGCTCGAGCTGGCAAACGCGCGTGAACGACGCCAGCGCCTGTCGAAAGAATCCATTGCGCACCCAGACGAGACCATTCACAAAACAAAAACTCGGTTCGTCGAACGGCCCAAAAGCATCGAGCAGCCTGCTCCAGGAATTGTACCGGCCAAATTGATCCAGGCCGGTTTTGGCCGCATCCACCGGCACCGTTTCACCCGCCTGCAGACTGTGATTGAACTGGAGATTGATCCCGGCCACGGCGTTGTCGGGATTGAGTTTTTGGGCGGTGGCAAAATGCTCCGCGGCAATAACCAGCTGTCCGGCGCGTTGCAGTTCAACACCCCAGTAATTCAGGCTGCGCGAATAGTAGCTTCCAGTGACAAGGGCATTCACATTTTGTTCACGCGCGGCGTGCAAAGCGTCAAGCACCCCCTCACCCCACGGCTGGGACTCCCCGGGTTTGGGAACGGCCAGGGCTCGTTCAATGGGAGCAAAGGCCTGTACTTCCGCACGCGACCAAAACGCCTCGTTTTCGGCGATCTCATCCCTCGCCGGCAACGGCGGCAGCAACGTATCGACCGGCAACGCTTTGAGCTGATAAACCGAACCCTGCGGCTCCAGATAGAACTGTTCAAAGTAATAGCCGAAGCTGGGATGCAAATAGTAAAGCTCGTTGGTTTTGGCCAGGTTCGTCAAAAGCACAATCAACTGCAGAGGGCTCAAGTTGTTGGTTTCGCCGGCACTGACGGTGTTGGGCCAGCGTTTCGGGTATTGCTTGTGCAAAAACCGGTGGTAAGCCGGCCAGGCCAGGGATTGCGTATCCAGAAAGACAAAATCCTTCGTCCGACCCGCGCGCGCGAGCGCCGCCTCGGTCAGGTACAAACGCTGCGGGTCATCGCTCAACAACATCCCACCCGCCGCCGGCATACTGTCCAACACCAGTGAAGTGTAGCGTTGGAACGTGTCGTCGTTGGCCGCCCGGATGGGTGACGTGTTTTTATAAATCAACCCCGCCACTGCCGTCAGGAACAGCAGCCCCACCGCTGCCAGCGCCAGAAAATTCAAAAAATTAAATGAGGAGGTTCCCTGTTTTTGGAAGCGGGTGCCCAGTTCCCCCCGAAAGACCAGCAAAAAATATCCGCTGTAATAACCCACGCTGAGCGCACTCAAATAGTATAGCGTGAGTCCGAAACCTTTTTCCCGCGGACTGAAGGGCGGGTCGAAAACCACCCAGACGCAAACAACCAGGAGAATCGCGTGGACAAGGTGAAACATGAAGGATGCCAGCGCGCGGCCCATCGGACTGCTGTCGCCAAAGGACGCATGCCAGCGGATGGCCAGCATCAACACGGGGACCAATGAGGTCAACGACAACAGCCCCAGGGTCACCCGGACATCTCCATCGATAAAAAAGGCCTTCACCACCAGAAACTGCGAGGCCAGATTCAATTTCAACATCTCCCAGAACGTCACCGGCACTTTGCCGGAAACCACCACCAACAGCGGGAGCAAAAGATAAAACAACGTACCCAGCAGCCCGTACCAGGCCATGCGTCCGAAAAAACGTGAATTGAAAAAGCCCAGGCCGCGAATCCAGATGAGGGCCGTAAGAAACACCGGCAGGAAACACACCATCGCCCAATCATTGGTCATGCCCGCGCCGTACACGAAAGCAGCCAGAAACAGGCGTCCCTCGCGTTCATCCAGGCGATATTCCAGCAGCGACCAAATCACAAACGCGAACAACAACAGATTGAACATGTCGCCCGTATGATTCGTCGCGTATTCCCAAAACGTGAATTGCAACCCGCATACCATCACGGCGAAAACCGGCGGCAGCCATGCGTTGCGAATGGTCAACAATGAAAAAGGGCCCTGTTCGCGTCGGCGTTGAGCCTCGGTGCGGTCGTGTGGCAATAACGCGACCGACCGCGCCAGCAATCCCAGCGTCAACGCGGCGCAGACCGCGGAAAACAAATTCAGCGCCAGCGGAATCTGTGTTGCCGGCAGCCAGCGGAACGGGTAGGTGACCACAAAGGAAACAGGCTGGTATATCTCCGGCTGCCAGGTCCAACCGGCGGTTTCAGCCACCGCCGGGAGATTGAAGAGCGAAACCCAGTGATTGAGGGTAAGCACATAACCCACCAACGCCGCCGCCGCGAGCAACCACGGCAATACCCGCAGCACAAAAATTTTGCGCGGATCCGTTTGCGCGTCCATCGTCATTGGGTTCATTCAGTTGAATCCATGTTGGGCGACTTGGCAAGCTTTTCTCCAGCGCGCAAATCCGCCACGCACTCAACGTGCTGTGTCTGCGGAAACATGTCCAGCGGCTGCACGCGGGCCAATTCAAAGACACCGTCGGCGCACAAAATGTTCAAGTCCCGCGCCATGGTCGCCGGATGACAGGAGACGTAAATGACCTGCGCCGGCCGGGCCGCCCGCAACGCTTCCAACGTCCGCGGCAGACAGCCCTTGCGCGGCGGGTCCAGCAAAACCGTCGCCGTTGGCGGCGAAAACCGTTTCCACAATTCCGGTAAAACCTCCTCGACCGCCCCGGCGATAAACTCCCCGTTGCCGATTTGTCGCGACGCGGCGTTGTGCCGCGCCGACCGGATCGCGCGCTGGTCATATTCCACGCCCAGGAAGGATTCCACCGCCCCCGCGAGTTCGATTCCAAAGAAGCCGACGCCACAATACAAATCCACCAAATGCCGCGCGCCGCCGGCCAAAAGAAATTCGCGCACGGTTTCCACCAGTTTCGGCAGCAGAAAAACATTATTCTGAAAAAAAGAGTCCGGGGGAACGTCCCAGCCTTCCGGCGGTATGCGCAGGACGACCTTCAAACCGCCGCGCGGCGGCGGGTGCGCGCGCACCTGCCGGAGTTGTTCGTTCAGGGCCGGTTCCGCGATCCGGCAATCCTCAATGTCCTCGACCAAACCGCAGTCCCAGCGCACAAAACCGATGTTCAATTTTTGTTCCGGCTTGTTCCACTGGCTGCGAACCATGATGCGATTACGATAACCCAACGGTCGCGGGCAGGGAATCACCTCCGCCACCCGGCCGGCCGGGAATTTTCCCACCCTTTCAAACAAATCCGCGACTTGCTTTTGTTTAAGCCGCAATTGCGCGGGGTATTCAATGTGCTGGTACTGGCAACCGCCACATTGGCCGAAGTAACGACACACCGGTTCAACCCGGTGCGGCGAGGGTCGGGCAACGCGCAACAGCCGGGCCCGCGCAAAGTGCTTTTTGACCTCGACGATCCCGGCTTCGACCGCCTCGCCGACGAGCACGAACGGGACGAACACGACAAAATCGTCCACGCGTCCGACACCTTCGCCGCCAAACGCAATGTCATCAATGGTCAAATCCAGCCGGTCACCGATTTGAAGTGGCACAAAAAAGGGGTTACTTCCTTCCGAGGGCAGCGATGGCCGCCTGCATTTGTTCAAAATGAACGTTGGGATTGCCCGCATCGGTGACGTGGGCAATTTTGCCATCTAACCCGATGAGAAAACTCACCCGGTGCGCCAGGTTCAGGTGATCCAGCCGCACGCCGTAAAGGTCCACGATTTTCCCGTCGGGATCGGCGAGCAGGGAAAAGTTCAGCTGGTATTGGGCGATGAATTTCTGGTGGCTGCCGGTGGAATCGAAACTGACGCCAACGACCTCGACATTGTCTTTCTGCAGTTCGCCCATGCGGTCGCGAAAGCCACACGCCTCCTTCGTGCATCCGGAAGTGAAGTCCTTCGGATAAAAATAGAGCAGCAAGATTTTTTTGCCGATCACATCGGCCAGTGCCACCGTTTTGCCGTCCTGGTCCCGGCCGCTAAAAAGCGGCGCGACGTCGCCGACCGTGGGTCGCGGCGCCGCTTGAACCGAAGCGGCCATCAGGATCAAGCCGGCCACCATGGGCAGCGCCATCAGATTTATTTTCACGGCATTTTCCTTTGGTTTCCTGGGTTTGACGGAATGGCGTTGCAAACGTTCAGGCTTTTGGACGGGGGCGGCGCCGAAAACCATTCTGCCACCACAACCGCCAGACCATCCAAAACGCTTCGCTGATAATATGTCCGGCCATTTTCGACCGGCCCTCGGCGCGCTCGGTAAAAATAATCGGCACCTCGATGATTTTGAATCCCTGCCGCCAGAGTTTATGCGTCACTTCAATCTGAAAACTGTAATTATTTGAGCGAATGTCTTCCAGCCGGGCGGCCTGCAACGCGTGGCGACGGAAACATTTGTAACCACCCGTCGGGTCGGTGAACGGCATGCCCGTGACCCATTCCACATATTTACCGGCGCACCGGCTCAGCATCAGCCGTTTCAGCGGCCAATTCATGACGCGGATGCCGCCAATATAACGCGAACCGAGTACCAGTTCGGCCTTTTGGGCGGCTTCCAGAAATACCGGCACGTCATCCGGGTTGTGGGACAGATCACCGTCCATTTCAAAGATGAATTCATAACTGCGTGCCAGTGCCCACTGGAAGCCAGCAACGTAGGCGCGGCCCAAACCATTTTTCTCCGCCCGATGCAAAACATGGATTTGCGGATGCCTGGCCGCCAATTCGTCAGCCAGTTTGCCCGTGCCGTCGGGCGAATTGTCGTCCACCACCAAAACGTCCACCGGCACGGGCAGGTTCAAAAGCCGCTGCGTCAGTCGGGGCAGATTTTCCCCTTCATTGTAAGTTGGCACGACGATGAGCGTTGAATTCATACTGACAAACCCGCAGATGATTACCGCGAACCGCGTTGAAAACAAGTGGACAGTTCACTTGCACCAATGGACGTTGGCGCACCACTTTTATTTCAATTTTCGGTGAAGGACTCTGAAGCCGGCGCCAGGGCGGAATTTTATTGATATATTGACAAACAGACATGCCAGGGTAACGACACAAATTATTGCAATCTGAGAATCTGTCTTCAACGCCGCAAGCGTTGCGGCCGGCGGGCTGCCGGCGGTAGCGGAGCGAATACGCACTGCTCATTTTAGCAAATGGCGTCAATGAATCTTGCGCGCGACCACAAACGCATTGAACATCAAATAGCGGAGAGGTGTGAGATTTAAAGCAAAATCAACCGGCCCGGCAACGTAACGATCTGTGCAGGCCACAGATTCGACCTCGCATCCAGATTGTTGCAGGAAAAAACTGATTTCCAGAGGATTGGTTGCCACAATGGCGTCATCATCTGGAGAAAACAACTCGTTTACAATGGGAAGCATGCGGTCAAAACGCACAGCCTTTGGATCCATTTTCATTTGTCGGCGCTTTTCACAAAGGCGTCGCCAATTCAAAAACTTGTTCGTCACGCCGCGCATTTTCGGATGGTAATCGCGGAAACCAACAACCCGGAAAAAATTCGGGCTGGAGATTATGGTCCGCCCCGTTGCCTCAACGACCCGGACAAGTTCTTTAATAAAATTTTCCGGCTCCTCAACATGTTCAAGCACATTAAATGCGCCGGCGGCGGCGAAGTACCCGTCGGGGAATGGCAGGTGTTTGCCGTCATATATTTGACAGGAACCACACAGCTTTTGCGCGCGGGCAATATTGGGTTCCGACACGTCCACACCGCAAGCCTCATAACCTCGCCGGGCCAGATATTGGACGACCTGCCCCACACCACATCCGACATCGAGTATCCGGACGCCAGGCCGGCTGACACAAAGTGAATCAGCATATTTGTCATGAAAATGAGGGTGCTCATTCGCAAGGAACTCTGCGTAAGCTTCATTATGACGATATGTCTCTTGGTGGCTCACCGGCGTCTTGATAATTCAGAAGTGCAAGTTGCAGTTATAATAAAGACCGAGCAAGTTCTAATCACCGTCCTCCATTAAATCAACGGACATCGTCTTTAACGATTTTTAGGAAGCAGCGGTTTGAGGGGGCATTGTTGACACAATGGCGCGCGTGGCCGGCAGAAATGCTTGCCCACCATGACCAGTTGCGCATGATAATCCTGCCAGTAATCCAGCCGCGCCGCGCCGGCTTTTTGATTCAACGCCGATTCGCAAAGTGACTTCAATTCGTCATAGCTGTCTATCGACTTTGGATTTCTCCCTTCTGCCTTCTGCCTTCTGCCTTCTGCATGACTCCATTCATGCCGTTGAAAAATCCGCCGGGTATAAGCGTCGATCACAAAACTATGATGCCCCCCGGCATAAAGCAACAGGCTGTCCGCGGTCTCCGGTCCGACGCCATGAATTGCCAGCAACCGCGCGCGGACGGTGGAAAGTTCACCGTCAAACAATCGTTTCAAATCACCGCCAAAATCCTCGACGAGCACGCGCAAAAACGACCGCAACCGCCGCGCTTTCACATTGAAATAACCGGCGGGGCGGATGAGGCCTGCCAACCTTGATTCGGGCAACGCGAACAGCCTGGCCGGTTCCAGTACGCACGCGGCCTTGAGATTGGCCAGCGCATGCTCCACATTGGCCCACGCGGTGTTTTGCGTGAGAATCGCCCCAACACAGACTTCAAACGGTGTTTCTCCCGGCCACCAGTGTTGGTGGCCAAAGCGCGCACGCATGAGTTTGTAGGCACGGCGCAAATTCCTATCGACTTTCCGCGAAACCATTTCTGAAGAATTAACGCAAAGGCGCGAAGGCGCAAAGTAAAAGCGAAAAATGAGAACAGGCAGCCGAATCCAAACGCGCAGTTCGTCCATTTACGACCCTCCCCCGTTTTGTGTCTTTGCGTCTTCGCGCCTTTGCGTTAAAAATAGCGTCCATGTTCGCCTCGCTGCTGACCAACTTTACGCAGTGGAATTATCTGATCAGCAGTCCGATTTGGCTGGCGTTGGCCATTTTTCAGATCTGGATGTTGATTGACGCCATCCGCCGCCGCGAGTGGTTCTGGGCCGTCTTTATCTTCATTTTTCCCCTGCTGAACGCGGTGCTTTATTTCTTTCTCGTCTATCGCGCTTCGGCGTCATCAGCCACCCATGGGTTTGAACTGCCCGGCGCGCAAAGCCGCAAACGCATCAAGGAACTTCAGGCGCAAATCCATCACCTCGACAACGCTTATCACCATTTCCAGCTGGGCGACGTTTATTTTCAACGCGGCAAACTGGCCGAAGCGGAAAAATGTTACCGGGCCGCGCTCGAACGCGATGCCACCGACCTTGACACCCGCGCACATCTTGGCCAATGCCTCGTCCGCCTGAATCGTCCGGCCGAGGCGCGGCCATTGCTCGAAAGCGTCATGCACGAAAAGCCCGACCACGATTATGGCCACACGATGATGGCGCTGGCGGAAACGCTGACCGCGCTGGGTGAAACCGACCACGCGCTTCAGTATTGGCAGCATATCACCCAGAACCATTCCTACCCGCGCGCCAAGGTGCAATTGGCCGAGCTTTATTTGGCCAGGAATCAGCCGGACCTGGCGCAGGCGGAATTGAAGGACGTCGTCAGCGACGACCAGCATGCGCCGGCTTTCCAGCGCAAACGCGACCGCGTCTGGGTCCGGCGCGCGAAAAATTTGATGCGAAAATTGAACTGATTTTTTATTCCGAAAACGCCAGGTAAGGAATAAAGATCAAATTGACAATCGGGACGAACAACAAAATCACCAACCATCCGCTTTTGCCCCGGGCCTGACAGATTTTCACCCACATCATCAGGAACACCACGATATTCACCAGGGGAATCAGGAGCAGTATAATCATCCAGACCGGCATCTTGGCGCCTGCAACAGGGGAACCAGTTGGGCAATGGGAATCCAGATGAGCACTCCGGGAGTGACACCGCATTTTTCGCAGATGCGTTTGTAGCAAAAACAGAAGAACACATAAACCGCCAGAGCGATGACGAGTATAAACAGAATCATCCCCAGACCCATGGCCGTGGCCGCCGCCGTATTTCCGGTATCATTCATAAATAACAACTTTCTCTCAGGGTTAGCGTTGGTGTTGGTGAGGCAGTGAACCTTCCACAGTTCACCAGGGCTTTTTGACACAATCGTTCCCGAACGCAAGATAAATCAGTTGCAGGGAAAAACTTCCGCTGCACCGCGAATTGCTTCATCCTGTGCGCGTGTCAAACCTGATTGCCATTGTCGGCCGCCCCAACGTCGGCAAGTCCGCCTTGTTCAACCGCATCGTCGGACGGCGCATCGCCATTGTGCATGACCAGCCCGGCGTCACGCGCGACCGCATCAGCGCCGAGGCCGAATGGCAGGGACACGCCTTCACACTTGTGGACACCGGCGGCATCGGTCTGTCGCGCGGCGAAAAAGCCAACGACGCCATCATCAAGGCCGCGCTGGAACAGGTCGAACTGGCTATTGACTCGGCGAACGTCATCCTCCTGGTCGTCAACGTGCAGGAAGGCGTGGTGCCGCTCGACCGCGACGTGGCCGAACGCCTGCGGCGCAGCGGAAAACCCATTCTGGTGGCCGCCAACAAGGTGGATACGAGCCGCGCGGAAAAGGACGCCGACGAATTTGCCGGGCTGGGTTTCGAGAAGATCTTCCCCGTCAGCGCCATCCACGGCGAGGGCATCGAAAACTTGATGGAAACCGCGATTGCACTTTTGCCTGAAGCCAGCAGTCAGCAGTCAGCAGATAGTAGCAGAGGAAACGACGGTACGAACGCACCGGCCACTGACCACCCACCACCAACCACTGACTCGCCCGCATTGAAATTGGCGATAATCGGGAGGCCGAACGTCGGCAAGTCGTCCATTATCAACGCGTTGACACAATCCGAACGCGTCATTGTCTCGCCGATTCCGGGCACGACGCGCGATGCGATTGACGTGCCGTTCGAGGTCGAAACGGCCGGTGTGCGGCAAAGGTACGTTTTGATTGACACGGCCGGCATGAGAAAGGCGCGGCGCGTTGACAATTCGATTGAATTTTTCAGCGTCCAGCGCGCGGAGGATTCCATTGCGCGCTGCGACATCGCCATTTTGGTTTTGGACGCGGACATGGGCATCACCGAACAGGACAAGAAAATTGCCGATGTCATCGTGGAAAACCGCAAGGCCTGCATCATCGCCGTCAACAAATGGGATTTGTTTGAGCAAAGTGTCCGCCAGGCCCGCGAACAGGAAATTGCCCGGCGCGACAACAAGGTACGGCGGGAAGGACAGGAAAAGGAAATGTCCACGCTCGGCGAATTCGGCGCCTGGGTGCAGAAAAAGTTGTTCTTTCTCGACTATGCGCCCGTGATTTTCACCTCGGCCAAATCCGGTTTTCACCTCGAACGCCTGCTCGAAGCCATTCGCTACGTGAGCGCGCAGTTGCAGCAAAAAATCCCGACCGCCATCCTGAACCGCACGTTGCGCGATGCCGTCGAGCGCCGCCAGCCGGTCAGTGTGATGGGACATCGCCTGAAATTTTTCTATGCGACGCAGGTCAGGCAGGCGCCGCCGACGTTTCTGCTGTTCGTGAACCGCGACGAACTGCTTTCCGACCAGTACAAAAAGTATCTGACCAGCCAGATGCGGCGCGCCTTCGGCTACGAGGGTTGTCCCATCGTGTTGGCACCGAAGGCACGGCCCAAAACCATCGAGCCGGTGCGGAAATTCAAGCCGGGACACAATAAATCAACGGGAAAGATTGACACCCACCGGAAGGCGCAGCACGAAAGCTATTCCCACGTCCGCGGGAAAAAGTCGCGCTGATTAAATTTCCGGGGCTGTGGCTTGACAACCATGGCGTCAAGGGTGGAATTTATCTTTATGAGGTTGGTAATCGTTTCAAACCGGTTGCCTTTCACAGTGTCGTTCCAAGAAGGATCGCCGCAATTCAAGCCCAGTGCCGGAGGGTTGACCACCGGATTGTGGAGCTACCTGGAACGCAAGGCGCTGGATGGCACGGAGCGCCCGGATTTTCTCTGGATGGGCTGGCCCGGCGCAAGTGTTCCGCCTGAACATGAGACGGCGGTGAGGACCTATGCCGGACAGTTCAAGTCCAGACCGGTTTATCTGCCGGAAGAAAGCATGGATCGGTTTTATCTTGGCTTCTGCAACAAGACCATCTGGCCGCTGTTCCATTATTTCCCGGTGCTGACGCATTATGAGGAGGCGAACTGGCAGGAATACCGCAACGTGAACCGCGCTTTTGGCGAGGCGGTGGTGAATGCGTTGCAGCCGGACGATGTTCTTTGGATTCATGATTATCATCTGATGCTGCTCCCGAAACTGGTGCGTGACAAATTTCCGGAAATGCCCATCGGCTTCTTCCTGCACATCCCGTTTCCGTCGTGGGAGGTTTTCCGGATGCTGCCGCGGCCATGGCGCGAGGAGATCATTGAGGGTTTGCTCGGCTCCAGCCTGATTGGTTTTCACACTCACGACTACGTGCGGGATTTTCTGACCTCGGTGTTGCGCACCGCCGGCCATGAACACCAGCTCGGCAACCTGACGCTGCGCGACCGCGTGGTGGAGGTGGACACGTTTCCGATGGGCGTGGAGTTCGACCGCTTTGCGGAAGCCGCGAAATCAGGGGCGACCGAAACCCGCGTGGCGGAATTGCGGATGAAGTGCATGGGGCAGAAGGTCATTTTTTCCGTGGACCGGCTGGATTACACCAAGGGTCTCATCAACCGGCTGCGCGGCTACGAAACGTTTCTGAAAAATAATCCGCAATGGCACGGCAAGGTGGTGTTCATCATTTCCGTCGCGCCGTCCCGGATCGGCGTGGACAGCTATCAGGCGATGAAGTTGGAATTGGAGCAGACGGTTGGCCGCATCATCGGCGATTTCGGCAACGTGCAATGGACGCCGCTGGTCTATCAATTGCGCCACCTGACCTTCGACGAAATCGTCCCGCTCCACCGTTTGTGCGACGTGGCGCTCATCACGCCGTTGCGCGACGGCATGAATCTGGTGGCCAAGGAATTCATCGCCTCACGCCCGGATCAAACCGGCGTTTTGATCCTGAGTGAAATGGCCGGCGCGGCAAAAGAAATGGGCGAGGCGCTCATCATCAATCCGTTTCACCGGGAAGATTTTGCGAAGGCGCTGGAACAGGCGTTGACCATGCCGGTCGAGGAACAAATCCGGCGCAACCAGTTGTTGCAGGAGCGGCTGCGCCGCTACAACGTGGTTCGCTGGGCGGATGATTTTGTTCAGGCGCTGCTGTCCACGCAAAAAACCGAGGCCGCGCGCCGCGCGCGGGTGCTGACCGGCAAGGCTTATTCCAGCATGGTCCAACAATATCGTTCCGCCACCCGCCGCGCGCTGTTGTTGGATTATGATGGCACCCTGGTGCCTTTTGCCTCGGAGCCGAAACCGGCCCGGCCGGACGCGGAACTCATTGAAACGCTTGCCGCCCTCGGTTCCGACCCGGCGAACCGGGTGACCATCATCAGCGGGCGCCCGCGCCGCACGCTCGAAGAATGGTTTGGCAAACTGCCGATTTCATTGATTGCGGAGCATGGCGTCTGGTTGCGCAACCCCAATTCAGACTGGCGCATGTTGAAAGCCATGACCGCCGATTGGAAGGAGCGCGTGCGGCCGATTCTTCAGCTTTACGTTGACCGTTTGCCCGGCGCGCTGCTGGAGGAAAAGGAATTTTCGCTCGCGTGGCACTACCGACGCGCCGACCCGGAACAGGCTTCGCTTCGCGCGAAGGAACTGCTCGACGACCTTGCCGGCTACACGCGCAACATTGACGTGCAGGTCTTCGAAGGCAACAAGGTCATTGAGATTCGCAACGCCGGGGTCAACAAGGGTTCGGCGGGAATGGAATGGCTGTCCGGCCGGCCGCCGGATTTCATTCTTTGCATCGGCGACGACTGGACGGACGAGGATTTGTTTCGCGCGCTGCCGCCTAGCGCCTGCTCCGTGCGCGTTGGCGTCGCCACGACGGCGGCGCGCTTTTTTCTGGTCACCACCGCCGCCGTGCGGCGAATGCTGCGGGAGCTATCCAGCCCACAGCCGTCCCCAGAGACGAAATGAAACATGAAGCCGGCAGTCCAAATTCTTCAGGGCGCATCCGCCGCCTGCCTTTTGGCGGCCGTTGCGGCGTTTTCCCAAACCGTGCCCGTCGCGGACAATTTGTGGCGGCTGGTTGCGCAGGAAGACACCGATGGCGACCGGAAAATCACCGTTCACGACCACACCACGCCGTTTGTCATCCACGACCAGAACGGCGCGGCGGCGCGCACACTCACCAATTTTTACCAAATGTCCGTGCTGTTGCAGGAACTCAAGCGCGCGGACGACCAGCATGAAAAGGAGACGACCATGGACAATCTGCAACTCGACGAATCCGCCGTGGATCGCACGCACCGGTTCATCAAAGATTACTTTTGGGCCGCGCTGACACGGCGCGCTGACGCGCAGCATCTGGATCAGGTCGTCCGCGATCCCAAAATGGCAGCGAAATATGATTATCTTTATGTGCCCGCCGCCGACGAGGTCGCGGTCAAATATTTTCAGTCAATCGGAAATTCCAGCTTCGCCAAAAACCGTTCGCCCGAATTGAAAGTCGTGCTGCTGCCGCCGCCGGACAAAATCACCGGCGAATTCGTCCGCAACCTTGACGGCGCGCATGGGCTTCTGTCGCTCGCGCTGGAGACGAACGCGGATGGAAAAATTTCCGGCGCGCCTTACGTCGTGCCCGGCGGACGCTTCAACGAGCTTTATGGCTGGGACAGCTATTTCATCGTGCTCGGACTCTTGCAGGATCACCGCAATGACCTGGCGCGCGGCATGGCGGACAATCTTCTCTACGAAGTGCAATACTACGGGAAAATTCCCAATGCCAATCGCACCTATTATCTCACGCGCTCACAGCCGCCGTTCCTGACGAGCATCATCCGCGCGGTCTATGATTCGGGAACGGTGGACAAAAGCTGGCTGGCCTCCGCGCTGAAAATTGCGGCCAGCGAATATCAAAATGTCTGGCTCGGCAAAGACCGGCTGGTGAAAATCGGCCAATTTGAGTTGAGCCGTTACTTCGACAGCGGCAACGGCCCCTGCCCGGAAGTCGAACCCGGTCATTACGATGAAAAAATCCAGCCGTGGCTGGCGCAGGTCAAACCGGAAAACCCCGACGTGCCGCTGACGCCATTCCGTTTTCTAAACGAATACCTTTATGCCGGCAAATATGCCGATTTGAAGGCCGACGGCATGACGCTCGACCAATTTTTCAAGCACGACCGCGCCGTGCGCGAGTCCGGCCACGACACCACGCACCGTTTTGATGACCGCACGGAGGATTTCGTTTCCGTGGACTTGAACTCGTTGCTCTACAAATACGAGGTGGATTTTGCCGAACTGCTGGAAAATGAATTCGGCGGCAAGCTGTTGAGCCTCGGCAAGGATTACGGCGACGCGGCGTTCTGGCGGCAACGCGCCGCCGCCCGCAAGAAGGCGATGCTGGCGTTGCTATGGGACGAACAGCGTGGTTATTTTTTTGATTACGATTTCGCCAACCACCGGCGCTCGACTTACATCAGCGCCACCGGCCTGTGGCCGCTTTGGGCAAAAATGCCCGACGCGAACAATCCGATAGAAATGGAAAATGTCCGGCGGACAGCCGCTTTCGCCCGCGAAAAACTGGAGCAGCCTGCCGGCCTCGCGGCCACGGCCAGGGAATCGGTCGCCTCCGCGCGCCATCATGATGCGCGGCAATGGGATTATCCCTACGGCTGGGCGCCACATCAGATGCTGGCATGGCGGGGATTGAAAAATTACGGCCTCGATGCCGACGCCGGGCGGCTGGCCTACCGCTGGCTTTACACCATCGTGAAAAATGCGCACGACTACAACGGCGTGATTCCTGAAAAATACAACGTCGTCACCGGCTCGCATGACGTGTTTGTCGAATATGGCAACGTCGGGACGAAATTTGCCTACATTGCCACGGAGGGCTTCGGCTGGATGAATGCGTCCTTCGAGGTGGGAATGAATTATCTGACACCATCGCAGTTGGCGGACTTGCACGTGCTAAAACCGCCCCTGCGGAATGATTGAGTCCTAACGCCACAAAGCGCGCCGGAATTATCCCCAAAATTCACAAATTTCTTGTTCACAGGGGCGAATAAGTTGCGGTTTAGGCAACGGAGATGCGGGATTCTCCCGGTTTTACCCGGGGAATATCGTTCGTGTAACTTTTTTGAAAATTTGTCTTGTCACCACAATAGGTTGGGTATAAGGTCGCACCGTTGCCCACTAAATGGGGTTTTTGCTGGAACTGAGCAGGTTGGCAAAACCTCACAAAGCAGGCTGGAAAGTTGATTTTCCCGACCGTTCTTCTGTTCTGGGGCGGTCGGGTGATTTGTCTGAAAGCGAAATTTCAACCATCTTGAAAAAAGGAAAACCATGATTGACGCACGGGAAGAGGTTATGGCACCAGCATCGCATAAAAGCCGACGCCGCACCGCGCCGCTGGCCGCGGAGCGCATCAAAGGCAAAGACGTGAGCACGGCGAAAAAGACATTGCGCATCGAGCGAATTTTCAGCGACGCGAAGGTCAAGCCGTTCGACCAGGTCGAATGGGACCGCCGCACCGCGGAAATCACCGATGACGCCGGCAAGGTGATTTTCAAGCAGGAAAACGTCGAGGTGCCGAAGACCTGGTCGCTGCTCGCGACCAAGGTCGTCGTCTCCAAGTACTTTTACGGCGAGCAAAACACTTCCGAGCGCGAAACTTCGGTGCGCCAGCTCATCCATCGCATTTCCCGGACCATTGCGGACTGGGGCGTAAAGGACGGTTATTTCAGCAAGGCCGACGGGGAGGTTTTCTACGACGAGTTGACCTGGCTTTGCCTGAACCAATACGGCGCGTTCAATTCGCCGGTGTGGTTCAACGTCGGATTGTATCATCAATACGGCGTGGGTAAAAATTCCGGCAAGGGCAACTGGTTTTACAACCGCAAGGCGCAGCAGGCCGAACGTGCGACGACGCAGTACGAATACCCGCAAGGCAGCGCCTGCTTCATTCAGTCGGTCCAGGACAACATGGAAGACATCATGCGCCTCGCCCACAGCGAAGCCATGCTCTTCAAATACGGTTCCGGCACCGGCACGGACCTTTCCCCGCTCCGATCCGCCCGCGAAAAGCTCAGCGGCGGCGGCCGGCCCAGCGGCCCGATGAGTTTCCTGAAGGTCTATGATCAGGTCGCCAACGTCGTGAAATCCGGCGGCAAAACCCGGCGCGCCGCCAAGATGAACACCTTGCGTGACTGGCACGGTGACATCGAGGAATTCATTGACGCCAAGCAAAAAGAGGAAAGGAAGGCCTGGGCGCTCATCGAACAGGGCTACGACGGCTCCTACAACGGCGACGCCTACGGCAGCGTGATGTACCAGAATGAAAACCTGTCCGTGCGCGCCAGTGATGAATTCATGCAAGCCGCGCTCGCGGGCAAGGAATGGCAGACGCGCGCCGTGACCACCGCCAAACCGCTCGAAAAGAAGGACGCCGCCAAACTGCTGTACAAAATCGCCGAAGGCACCTGGATTTGCGGTGACCCCGGCATGCAATACGATGGCGCGATCCAGAAATGGCACACGTGCAAGGGCACCGAGCCAATCCACTCCACCAATCCGTGCAGCGAATACGTCTTCCTCAACAACACCGCCTGTAATCTGGCATCGCTCAATTTGATGAAGTTCAAGCGGGAAGACGGCACCTTTGACGTCGAACGGTTCAAAGCCGCCGTGCGCATCTACATCACCGCGCAGGAAATCATCGTGGACAGCGCGAGTTACCCGACCAAGGACATTGCCGAAAATTCGCATATTTTCCGCACGCTCGGCCTGGGTTACGCCAATCTCGGCTCGCTGTGCATGAGCTACGGCCTGCCGTATGACAGCGATGAGGGCCGCGCCCTCGCCGGCGCCATCACGGCGATCATGACCGGCCATGCCTATGAGCAAAGCGCGGAAATCGCCGCCGGCATCGGTCCGTTCCCGGGCTACCGCGACGCCCGTTGCGCACACGTTTCCAAGCCGCTCAAGCCGGACAACATCGAATCGACGCTTGGCGTCGTTCAGTTGCACCGTGACGCCGTGGAAACCATCCACCCGAGCGAGGAATTTGGTTATCTCAAGGATGAGGCCCGCAAGACCTGGGAAAGCGCGCTGGCCAAGGGCCGGCGGCATGGGTACCGCAACGCCCAGGTCACCGTGCTGGCGCCGACCGGGACCATTGCATTTCTGATGGATTGCGACACAACGGGCGTTGAACCCGACATTGCGCTCGTCAAATACAAGCTCCTCGCCGGCGGCGGCATGTTAAAGATCGTCAATCGTGGCGTGCCGGATGCGCTGCGCCGGCTCGGTTACGGAGAGGCGGAAATCAAGAAGGTCATCGCGCACATCGAAAAATTCGACACGATTGAAGATGTCGAGGAAAACGGCCGGAAAATTCAAAGCGGACTCAAGCCGGAGCACCTGCCGGTTTTTGACTGCGCGTTCAAACCCTTCAAGGGCAAACGCAGCATTCATTACCTGGCGCATTTGAAGATGATGGCCGCCGCGCAGCCGTTCATCAGCGGCGCCATTTCCAAGACCGTCAACATGCCGAGGGAGTGCACGGTGGAGGAAATTCGCGACACCTATGTGCAGGCGTGGAAGATGGGGCTCAAATGTGTGGCCATTTATCGCGACGGCTCGAAACGTTCGCAGCCGCTGAACACCCAAAAGACCAATGACGGCGGCGAAAAAGTCTCCCCCGAGGCCGTGCCGTTGGTGTCCCGCATCAAGGAACTCGAAACCGAAATGACCGGATTGCGGGCCGAGGCCGGGAAGCCGCTTCGCCGCCGCCTGCCGGAAACGCGCACGGCGGTTACCCACAAATTTGACATCGCCGGCCATGAAGGTTATCTCACCGTCGGATTGTTCGGGAACAACCAGCCCGGTGAACTGTTCATCACCATGGCCAAGGAAGGTTCAACCATCGGCGGGTTGATGGATGCCATCGGCACATTGACCAGCATGGCGCTGCAATACGGCGTGCCGCTCGAAGCGCTCGTGAAGAAATTCGCCCACCAGCGATTCGAGCCGAGCGGTTTCACAAAAAATCCCGAAATCCGCAACGCGGCCTCCATCACGGACTATGTATTTCGCTGGATGGCGCTGCAATTCATCCCCAGTTACCGCGAAAACCTCCTGGCGGCGCGCAATCAACCGGAACTGGCCATGCCGGGATTGCTGGAAGAGGAAAAAAAAAAGGTAAACCGCCCGGTGCCTGAGTTGCAGATTGCCGAGGACGCCGACGTCATTGAAGTCAAAACCAGCAATGGGAACGGCAACGGGAACGGCCACCACGCGCCCACCGAGCGTACCGTGAAAAATTTAAGCGATTCCGTCGCGCACTTCCAACAGGACGCGCCGACGTGTCCAAACTGCGGTCACGTGGCCGTGCGCAACGGCGCGTGTTACAAGTGTCTGAATTGCGGCGAAAGTCTCGGCTGCTCTTGAGGAACCGGGGCCGTGGCACGGGCCGGAGAATTTTCCATTCTCCGGCTTGTTTTATTTTGACGGCAGGATTATGCTTTCGCCATGAGCGACGGCAACACTTTCATTCGCGAAGATCCCTGGCGCATCTTCCGCATCATGGCCGAGTTTGTGGACTCGTTCCAAACCATGTCCCAGGTTGGGCCTGCGGTGACCATCTTTGGCTCCGCGCGCACGCCGTCGGCTGACACGCATTATCTGGCCGCCCAGGAAATTGCCAAAGGTCTGGCCAAACACAACTTCGCCGTCGTCACCGGCGGCG
>Ga0181537_10000692_pt1 | contig 31416 bp, 24 predicted proteins | sample PEATcosm2014_Bin_39_FD_119765 | JGI IMG/M metagenome (GOLD analysis project Ga0181537, IMG submission 119765) | Peatland microbial communities from MTU Mesocosm Facility, Houghton, MI, USA - PEATcosm2014_Bin23_10_metaG | ecosystem: Environmental > Terrestrial > Soil > Wetlands > Peat | place... | reverse complement strand
TGGCAACTGCGAATCACGCCGCTCATAACGCGCTAAAGGGCATCCGGCCCTCCCGCTGCGCGCTGACTTACTCCGGAGGGGTCGCTTACCTCCATGTAAGCTCCGATGCGCTCGCGGTCACCAGCCAGGGATCTGTGTTGCCCCGGCGCACCGATGCGGTGCAGCTGTTGCACGAAAAAAACGCAGCGAGAAAAATTCCGTGCACGCCTTGAAGTGCACAGCGCCGCGGTATAAAAGTAAACACGTGTCCTCTTAAGCATTTCCGCGCAAGGAGTTCCCTCGATGCCACGGGAAACAATCAAGGCCCGCAAACCCGCCAAGACGCCGGTCGTTGCAGCGAAGGCGGCGATGGCTGCGACGCGCGAGCACAACAGCGCTTCGCGTCCAGCGACGCGCAGCGCGCCACTGGATGCCGGCCGGCGGCGCGCGCTGATTGCGCAAGCCGCCTACTTTCGCTCGCTCCGCCAGGGCGGTTCAGAAGTCGAGCACTGGCTCGCGGCCGAACGGGAAGTCGATGCTCAACTGATGAAGCCGGGCAGGTCTTAAGGCGACCTGCCGACGCAGGCGGGGGCATCCAAGCGCGGCCCTGCCGTAGCTCAGCGGAGTTGCCGTGCTCCGGCAGACCCGATCGGCCAACACGCCCTGGCCGGGAATTGCACGGATCCTCATCGCCACGCCCGGCAGCGTGAAGCTCAGCGCTTTCGGTGCGCGGGCCGGGGCAGATCAGGGGCGCTGCGCGGGGTGGCATCAGCAAAGGCCTTGCTGTCGGCAAACAGCCGCGCCTCCTCGACCGCGACGTACAGCTCCTGGAACTGCTGCTGCGGGGAGCGGATCTCCACTGGCGGGTTCGCCGCCTGCGCCGCGGCTCCGCCGGAGAGCAGCAGAGCCATCAGCGCGTCGCGCCAGATCCGCCGCGGGCTGAGATTGGACGTGAATCGCTGCACTCGCCACACTAGCGACCAGCGTAGTCCCATCCGTGAGTCCCCGCGATGATTCATCCGCATCCCGATAGGTTGATCGCCGCCGCAACAAACCCTGCGCCGGGCGCGTCCGGGCACGAGGCGCCGCGATGATCGAGTGGCAGTGGTCGGACTACGCGGCGCTTTCAAAACCCGACCTGTATGCGATTATCCAGCAACGCCAGCAGGTGTTCATCCTCGAGCAGCGCTGTCTCTACCAGGATCTGGACGGCCTCGATCTGCCGGCCTGGCATCTGCTGGGATGGCAGGGACCTGGCAGCGGGCGCGAACTCGTGGCCTATCTGCGCTGCCTGCCGCCGGGCGTGCGCTACCCCGAACCTTCGCTCGGCCGCATCCTCACCGCTCAGTCGGTGCGTGGCAGCGGCGTCGGGCGCGAGATCGTGGCACGCGGGATTGCGCATGCACAGCGCAGCTTCCCGGGCCGTCCGATCCGGATCGCCGCGCAGCTTCATCTGCAGGCCTTCTATGCCCAGTTCGGATTCGTGCCAGTCTCGCAGTCCTATGATGAGGATGGCATCGCGCATATCGACATGAAGCTCATCGTCAGCACTCCGCCGCAGTCCGCACCTGCATAGGGCGGCGCGCTGTCGCTAGTGGCCCGAGGGCAGCTGCGAAGTGTCCCAGCCACCGCCCAGGGCCTCGATCAATTGCACGCAATCGACCAGTTGCTGCATCCGCAGCTGGGCATCCGTCTGCTGGTTGGAGAGCAGCGTGGTCTGCGCGCTGATCACATTCAGATACGGATCGAGCCCCAGCTGGTAGCGGCTGGTCGCGATCGCCAGATAGCGCTCGGCGGCCTTGGCGGCCTTGTCCTGCTGGTCGATCTCACGCGCGATGATCCTGAGTGCCGCAAGATTATCCTCGACCTGCTGGAACCCCGTCAGCACGCTCTGGCGGTAGTTGGCGACGGCCTGATCGTAGGCGGCCCGGTACTGCGCCACCGTCGCGCTCCGGAGTCCGCCATCGAACAAGGTTTCGGCAACGCTCGGTCCGACCGAGAAGAAGCGGCTCGGCCACGCGAGCCAGTTGGAGATAGAGGAACTCTCAAAGCCCCCGGTGGCGCTCAAGGTCAGCGTCGGAAAATAGGCCGCCCTGGCGACGCCGATCTGGGCGTTGGCCTGCACCATCAGCCGCTCATTGGCCGCGATATCCGGACGCCGCTCCAGCAGCTGCGAAGGCACGCCGACCGGAATCGCGGGCAGCGTCGCCACCTGCGGCTCGATGGGCAGCGTGAAGCTCGAGGCAGGCTGGCCGATCAACAGCGCGATCGCATGTTCATATTGCGCCCGGGCGATGCCGAGGTTGGTGGCCTGGGCCTGCGCGCTCTCGAGCTGCACCTCGGCCTGCGCGACCGCCTCGTCGGCATCGATGCCGGTGTCGTACAGCGCCCGGGTCAGATCCAGTGCCTGCTGGTAGGCCAGCACCGTCTCATCGAGCAGCTGTTGCAGCTTGTCCTGCGTGCGAAGCTCGTAGTAATCGACGGCCAGCTCGGCCTGCGCCGTCAGGCGGGTGTTCTCCAGATCCGCGGCGCTGGCCTGCGCGGCGGCCACATCGCCCTTGACTGTGTTGCGCACCCGGCCCCACAGGTCCGGGGTCCAGCTGGCATCGAAGGGCAGATCGTAGATCGTCTGCGTCGTGCCGCCGGTAGCCACTGCGCCACTGCCCGATCCGCCGCTCCCGCCACTGCTTTGGACACCGCCCTGCACCAGGTTCGCCGAGCTGCGGCTGCGGGTCACCGCAGGAGTGGTCGTCAGGGTCGGGTAATACTGCGACTGCGCCTGCTTCACGATGGCCCGCGCCTGCATGAAGCTCGCGAATGCGGCCGCGATGTTCTGGTTCGAGACATTGACCTGCTCTTCGAGCGCGTTGAGTTTGGGATCCCCGAACAGCTCCCACCACTTGCCGTGCAACTGGGCATCACCGGGCTGCGCCACCTTCCAGCCCCCGGCTTGCGGCTGATCCGGTGGGTTGAGTTCCTTGTAGAGCGGCGGCTCGGCGACCGAGGCTCTCTTATAAGGAGGTCCCACGTTGCAGGCGCTCAGCAGGCCGACTGCCAGCGCGCATGCCACGCTCAGGGTTGCTCGGATCATCGCTCTCATCCTCCCTCGGGCGACCATCAGGATTAACCCAGCGCGAGCGTGCGCGGCTCGTGGCCGCGCTCGTGGCGCCGCGCCCACCACTGGCTGAAGTGATCCATGTACAGGTAGACCACTGGGGTCGTGTAGAGCGTCAGCAGCTGGCTCATCAGCAGGCCGCCGATGATCGCGATACCTAGCGGCCGGCGCAGCTCCGAGCCGGTGCCGGTGCCAAAGGCGAGCGGCATGGCGCCAAACAGCGCCGCCATCGTCGTCATCAGGATCGGGCGGAAGCGCAGCATGCAGGCCTCGAAGATCGCATCCTCGGTGCTCTTGCCCTCGCCGCGTTCGGCCTGCAGCGCAAAGTCGATCATCATGATGGCATTCTTCTTGACGATGCCGATCAGCAGCACGATACCAATGATGGAGATCACGTTCAGATCCTGTCCGAACAGCATCAGCGCCAGCAGTGCGCCGACGCTCGCCGGCGGCAGGCTCGAGATGATGGTCAGCGGATGCACCAGGCTCTCGTAGAGCACGCCGAGCACGATGTACACGCTCAGCAGCGCGGTCAGGATCAGTATCGGTTCGGTCGTGAGCGACTGCTGGTAGGCCTGCAGCGTGCCGGAGAAGAACCCCTGGATCGAGGAGGGCGTACCCAGGCGCTTCTGCATCTGCTGGATGCTTTGCGTGGCTGTACTTAAAGACACGTTGGGCGCGAGATTGAACGAGGTGGTGACCGAGGGAAACTGGCTGGTGTGGTTGACCGCGAGCGGCGTGGTCGTGGCGTGCGCCACGCTCATCGCGCTCAAGGGGACGCTGCCGCCGGGAGATTGCAGGTAGATGCCCTTCAGCGCGGCCGGGCTCTGGGCAAAGGCCGGAGCCACTTCCAGCACGACGTAGTAATAGTTCAGCTGCGTGTAGATCACCGAGACTTCCGCCTGCCCGAAGGCGCCGTAGAGCGCTGCATCGAGCGCCTGCACGCTCTGGCCGAGCCTGGCCGCGGTAATTCGATCGTAGCTCAGCAGTTCATCGAGGCCGCCGTTCTGCTGATCGGAGTTCACATCCTGGAAGCCTGGCAGGCTCTTCATCTGCTTGAGCAGTGTCGGGCCCCAGCTCGTGAGGTCCTGCACGTTATCGGCTTGCAGTGTGTACTGGTACATCGCATTGCCCTGCCGGGCACCGACGCGCAGGTCCTGCGACGCCTGCAGGAAGGCCGAGGCGATCGGCAGCCGCGCCAGCTGGGGCCGCAGCCGATTGATCACTTCGGCGGCGCTGACCTTGCGCACATTCAGCGGCTTGAGGGCCACGTACAGGTTGCCGGCGTTGGTGGCCCCGTTCCCGCCGGTGAAGCCGATGACATTCTGCACCGCCGGATCCGCCTTGATCACCCCGACAATCTGCCTGATCGAGGCATCCATCGCCGGAAAGGAGGAATCCTGCGGGCCCTGCACGCCCCCCTGGATCGCGCCAGTGTCCTGCTGCGGGAAGAAACCCTTGGGGATGACCCAGATCAGCACGACGTTGAGTATGACCGTGAGTACCAGCACGCCAACGGTCAGCAGCGAGTGCGCCAGCACCCAGTGCAGGCTCGTGCGGTAGCCGGCCAGCAGGCGCGCGAAGAGGCGCTCGCTGAACAGGTAGAGACGACTGTGCTGCTGCTCGGCCTCCGGCTTGAGCACATAGGCACACATCATCGGCGTCGCCGTCAGCGACACGATCATCGATACGATGATCGCCGTCGAGAGTGTCACGGCGAACTCGCGGAACAGCCGCCCGACAATGCCGCCCATGAACAGCAGCGGGATAAATACCGCCACCAGCGAGATACTGATCGAGAGCACCGTGAAGCCAATCTCGCCCGCGCCCTTGAGCGCCGCGTCCATCGGCTTCATGCCCCCCTCGATGTGCCGCGTAATGTTCTCCATCACGACGATCGCATCATCGACGACGAAGCCGGTGGCGATTGTCAGCGCCATCAGCGAGAGGTTATCGAGGCTGTAGCCGAACAGGTGCATCACGGCAAAGGTGCCAACCAGCGAGGCCGGCATCGCAACGGCCGGGATCAGCGTGACGCGCAGGTTGCGCAGGAAGATGAACACTACTGCGATCACCAGGCAGGTCGAAGTGAGCAGCGTGCGCTCGGTGTCGCTCACCGAGGCGCGGATCGTCGTGGTCCGATCCATCACCACAGTGGTGTTGACCCCGGAAGGGAGCGAGGCGCGCACGAACGGCAGGGCTGCCAGGATCGCATCGTTGGTCGCGATGATGTTGGCACCCGGCTGGCGGAAGATGATCACCGTGACCGCCCGCTCGCCGTTGAGGTAGCCGGCGGTGCGCAGGTTCTGCACCGAGTCATTGACTTCAGCCACATCCGAGAGGCGCACCGCCGCGCCATTGCTGTAGCCGACAATCAGCGGCCGGTAGTCGGCGGCATGCGAGATCTGCCCGTTGGCCAGAATATCGAGCGACATCCCGCGATCCTTGATCTGCCCGCGCGGGAAATCACTGTTCTGCTGGCTCAGGACCGCCTGCAGGTTCGCCATCGTCAGGCCATAGCTGGCCAGCTGCGTCGGGTTGACCTCGACGCGCACCGCCGGCAGCGCACCGCCACCGATATTGACCTGGCCGACGCCGGGGATCTGCGAGAGGCGCTGCTGGAGGACGCTCGAGGCCGCATCGTAGAGTTTGTCGGGTCCGTAATTACCTGAGGTCAGGCCGAGGATCATGATCGGAGCGTCGGCCGGATTGACCTTGCGGTAGGTCGGGTTCGAGGGCAGGTTCGCCGGCAGGTAGGAGCGCGCCGCATTGATCGCGGCCTCGACATCGCGGGCAGCACCATCGATGCTGCGGCTCAGATCGAACTGCAGGTTAATCGAGGTGGTGCCCAGCGAACTGGACGAGGTCATCTCGGTGATGCCGGCAATCTGCCCGAACTGGCGCTCAAGCGGGGTCGCGACCGAGGAAGCCATGATATCGGCGCTGCCGCCAGGGAGGCTGGCACTGACCGAAATCGTCGGAAAATCCACCTGCGGCAGCGGCGAGACCGGCAGCACGCTGAAGCCGGCGGCGCCGGCAATCACGATCGCAACGGTGAACAGCGTCGTGGCAACCGGACGGGCGATGAAAGGGGCCGAAATGCTCATGCGGGAACCGCCTCCGGCGCCGCTCCCGGTTCATTGGGCCCGCTGGGCGCTGTGCCCTCCGGACTGTCCTTGTCCTTGCCGCGGTGGGCCAGGCGATCAAAGAAGATGTAGATCACCGGCGTCGTATAGAGCGTCAGCGCCTGGCTCAGCAGCAGGCCGCCGACCATTGCGATGCCGAGCGGGCGGCGCAGCTCCGAGCCGATGCCGGTGCCAAGCGCCAGGGGCAGGCCGGCCAGCAGCGCGGCCATAGTCGTCATCAGGATCGGACGGAAGCGCAGCAGACAGGCCTCGTAGATCGCATCGGTCGCACTCTTGCCGTGGTTGCGCTCGGCATCGAGGGCGAAGTCGACCATCATGATGCCGTTCTTGCTCACGATGCCGATCAGCAGGATGATGCCAATCAGCGCCACCACGTTCAGATCCTGTCCGAACAGCATCAGCGCCAGCAGCGCGCCCACGCCGGCCGAGGGGAGCGTGGAGAGGATCGTGACCGGGTGAATAAAGCTCTCGTACAGGATGCCAAGCACGATGTAGACCGCGATCAGGCCGGCGAGAATCAGCAGCGGTTCGTTGGAGAGCGAGTTGATGAACGAGGCCGCGGTGCCCTGGAAGCCGGACAGCACGCTGGCCGGCAGGTGCAGGTTCTTCGCCACCTTGTCGATGGCGCTGATCGCACTGCCCAGTGAGGAACTCGCCGCCACGTCAAACGATACGGTGATTGCCGGGAACTGCCCCTGGTGGGCAATCGTAAGAGGTTCCGTGGTGCGCTCGAAATGCGCGAAGGTGCTCAGCGGCACCGCGTTGCTGTAGGTCGAGCTGGTCGCGCCCGCCGAAGTGGCGCCCTTGGGCGAAGTGGCGGTCGAAGTCGCGGCCGAGAGTGCATTGCTCGGTGGCGCCAGTGTCATCGCCGCTGCGGTGTAGAGCGCCGATCCCGTGAGCGCGTTGGAACCTGCCGAAGAGGAGCCGATCGAGGAGAAGGAGGCGGCGGCAGCGGCGCCGGTGGTGCCGGCCGAGGCATTGGCCTGGATGTAGAGGTGCCCGAGCTGCTCCGGATCCTGCTGGAACTGCGGCGCGCTCTCGAGGATCACGTGGTACTGGTTGACCTGCGTGTACATCGTGCTGATCTGGCGCTGGCCAAAGGCATCGTAGAGCGTGTTGTCGATCGTCGCGGGCGAGATGCCGAGTCGCGAGGCCGTGATGCGATCGATCGAGAGGTACACGGCCAGGCCCCCGGGCTGCTGATCGGTCGCCACGTTGGTCAGCTGCGGGAGCCGCTTGAGCTGCTCGACGAAGCGGTTGGTCCAGGTGGCCAGTTCCACCGCATCCGAGTCCTCGAGCGTGTACTGGTACTGCGTGCGGCTGACCCGGTCATCGACCGTGATGTTCTGCACCGGCTCCATGAACAGCTCGATGCCCTGCACCTTTGCCAGTGCCTTGTTCAGGCGCGCGATGACTTTCGTGGCGCCACTGCGTTTGCTGATGGGCTTGAGGTTGATCGAGAAGCGGCCGCTGTTGAGCGTCGTGTTGGTGCCATCGGCGCCGATGAATGAGGAGAGGCTCTCGACCGCCGGATCGGTGAGGATGATCCTGGCGAGTGCCTGCTGCCGCTCGGCCATCGCCGCCGGGCTGACGGTCGGTTCGGCCTGCGAGATCCCCTGAATAACGCCGGTGTCCTGCACCGGGAAGAAACCCTTGGGGATCAGGATGTAGAGCAGCACCGTCAGGGTTAGCGTGCCAAGCGCTACCAGCAGCGTGGCGCGCTGGTAGCGCAGCACGAATTTGAGCGTGCGGCCATAGAAATCAATAACTTTCTTAAAGATCCGCTCCGAGGCCTTGAACAGCTTGCCCTGCTGCTCCTCGCCTTTGTGCTTGAGGATGCGCGCACACATCATGGGCGTCAGGGTCAGCGAGACGATGGCCGAGAAGCCGATCGTCACGGCAAGCGTCACGGCAAATTCACGAAACAGGCGCCCGACCACATCGCCCATGAACAGCAGCGGGATCAGCACGGCGATCAGCGCCACGGTCAGTGACAGGATCGTGAAGCCGATCTGCTGTGCGCCCTTGAGCGCCGCATCCATCGGCTTCTCGCCCTGCTCGATGTAGCGCGAGATGTTCTCGATCATCACGATCGCGTCATCGACCACGAAGCCGGTGGCGATCGTCAGGGCCATCAGCGAGAGATTGTCCAGGCTGTAGCCCAGCAGGTACATCACCGCGAGCGTGCCGATCAGCGACAGCGGCACGGAGACGCTTGGAATGATCGTGGCGCTGATGCTGCGCAGGAACAGGAAGATCACCAGCACCACCAGCAGCCAGGCCAGCACCAGCTCGAACTCGACATCGAAAATCGAGGATTTGATGCCACTGGTCAGATCAGTGAGCGTCGTGATGCGGATGCCAGTCGGCAGGTTGCTCTGGATCCGCGGCAGCAGCGTCTTGATGCTCTGGACCACGCTGATGGTGTTGGCACCGGACTGACGCTGCACATTGAGGATCACCGCCGGCGTCTGGTTCATCCAGGCCGCCTGCGAGGTGTTCTCGATGCCATCGACGATCGCCGCCACGTCGGTGAGCATCACCGGCGCGCCATTGCGGTAGGCGACCACGACCTTGCGGTAATCCTGGCTGGTCACCAGCTGGTCGTTGGCATCGATCTGATAGTCCTGGCGCGGCCCATCGAAGTTGCCCTTGGCGGCATTGACGCTCGCCTGGCTCAGCGCCGTGCGCAGATCCTCGAGATTGATGCCGTACGAGGAAAGTGCCTGGGGATTGGCCTGGATACGCACCGCGGGTTTCTGGCCGCCGCTGATCGTGACCAGGCCGACGCCGGGGATCTGCGAGATCTTGGGCGCTACGCGCGTATCGATCAGATCCTCGACCTTGGAAAGCGGCATCGCATCCGAGGTGAAGGCCAGTGTCATCACCGGTGCGTCAGCCGGATTGGTCTTGCTGTAGATCGGCGGAGCCGGGAGCGTCGCAGGCAGCAGGCTCTGCGAGGCGTTGATCGCCGCCTGTACTTCCTGCTCGGCGACATCGATGTTCAGAGTGAGTGCGAACTGCAGCACGATGACCGAGGTGGCACCGGAGCTGGTCGAGGTCATCTGACTCAGGCCCTGGATCTCGCCGAACTGCCGCTCGAGCGGCGCGGTCACCGTGGTTGCCATCACATCCGGGCTGGCGCCCGGATAGAAGGTAACGACCTGGATCGTCGGATAATCCACCTGCGGCAGGGCCGATTCGGGCAGCTGGCCGTAGCCGACGATGCCGATCAGGAAGATCGCGGCCATCAGCAGCGCGGTCGCCACCGGCCGCAGGATGAATTGGCGCGAAGGATTCACGGTCGGGCCGGCGCTGGCGAGCTAGTGCCAGGCGCTGCTTCGGATCACACCCGCCCGGCGGTGCGCGTCGCCGCTCACGAGCCGCCCGCCGCTTTGGGTGGCGCCTTCGCCGCGGGTGGCGCTTTGGCGCCAGGCGCTGTCGGCGCTGGCGCCGGTGTGTTCGCGATCGTCACGTGGGCGTTGTCCTGGAGCTTATCGAAGCTGCTGTCGGCCACCACATCACCGGGGTTGATGCCCTCGACGGCCGTATTGCCGGCATCAGTGATGCCTGGTTTGACGGTCCGCAGGTGCGCCACGTTGGCCTGGATCACATAGACGAACGAGGACTGGCCGTTCTGCTGTACGGTCGATGAGGGTAGGAGCGTCACGCCCTGCTCGGTGTTGACCAGCAGGCGCGTGTTGACGAACTGGTTCGGAAACAGCGCGTAGTCCTGGTTTGGAAAGACCGCGCGTGCCTTGAGCGTACCGGTCGTGGTGTCGATCTGGTTGTCGAGGGCCAGCAGTTCGCCGCTGGCGATCTTCTTCTGTGCCGCCCGGTCGAAGGCATCGACGCTCAGCTTGGCCTTCTGCGCCAGTCGCGCCGCCACCGGCCCGAGGCTGTCCTCGGGCAGCGTGAACACCACGGTGATCGGCTGCAGCTGCGTGATGACGGCGAGCGTCGTGGTGCCACTTGCCTGCACCACGTTGCCCGGATCCACCAGGCGCAGTCCCACCTGACCACTGATCGGCGCACTGATATGGCAGTACTCGAGCTGCAGCTGATCGTACTGCACGCTGCCCTGATCGTTCTTGACCGTGCCTTCGTCCTGCTGGACGAGCTTTTCCTGATCATCGACGATCTGCTTGGCAATGGCGTTGCGTGCGAGCGCCTCCTGGTAGCGAATCAGATCCATCCGGGCCTGCGCGAGCAGGCCCTGATCGCGCTCGAGGATCCCCTGCGCCTGCAGCAACGTGGCCTGATACGGGCGCGGATCGATCTCGATCAGCGCATCGCCCTTGTGGACGCGCTGGCCCTCGCTGTAGTGCACCTGGGTGACCAGCCCATTGACCTGCGTGGTGAGCGAGTCGGTGTACACCGGCGTGACCGTGCCGATCGCATCCAGATAGACGTTGATGTTGCCCTTGCTCGCCGTGACAGTCGTAATGCTGATGGAGACGACCCGATGGGCGGCGGCGGCGGCCGCACGTCGGGCCGCAATGACACGCCAGAGTACAATCGCCAGGATCAGGAGTACCAGGATCAGACCGATCAGCCAGATGCGCCGGTGACGCAGACGGCGCCAAAAGGGGCCGGATGCGGGTTCCTGGGACTCCGCAGAAGTCGATTTATTTTGCATGCGTGAGACCGGATGTGTCGGGCGAAGCGCTGGATCTTTAGGTTAGTCCGTGGTGTCGGAGCGCCGCCATGACCGTCAGCCACTGTGCTGATGTTGCCAGTGATCCGCCTCAGCAGCTACCCCATGCGCCTCGTCGCGCCGCGCACGTTTTGCAGGGCGCTCAAGCCGCGCCGCCCTGAATTTCGATCGAGACAATACGCGCATCGCGACGCATGCCATTGATCAGCTGAGTGCAGTCCTCAGGGGAGCCCGCATCGCTGCGCAGGGCAGAAATCCGCTGAGAATCAGCAGCAGCTTGTGCATCGCGGCTTCAGTGCGATCCGTGCTGAAGGGGGCACCCTGCCGAGGCCCGTTGCGCGACATTGCTCACCAGCCTGCGTCCACCGGCTCCGCGCAGATACGATCCGCCGTGCGCAGGTGCTCGTCGATGGCTTCGCGGGCGCGGAAAATGCGCGAGCGGACCGTGCCGAGCGGCGTATCGGTCGCGACGGCAATCTCTTCGTAGCTCAAACCCTCGATTTCGCGCAACGCGATGGCGCGGCGCTGCTCGCTCGGCAGGCAGTCGAGCGCGGTGTTGACGGCATCCCGGATCTCATCCGCGACCGCCGTCAGCTCCGGCGTGTTCGCATCCGTAAGATAGATCGAATGCTCCTCGATGCTGGCGCCCTGCGCTCCTTCGAGCGAGACCATGCCACGATCGCGCTGTCGCGCGGCAATCTCGCTGCGCGCGGAGTTGACCGTGATGCGATACAGCCAGGTGTAGAAGGAACTCTCACCCCGGAACTGCGCCAGGCCGCGGTAGGCACGGATCAGTGTCTCCTGCGCGATGTCCTCGGCCAGCTGCGGATGGCGCGCGTAGCGTCGAGCCACGCTGAGCACCTTGCTCTGGTACTTGCGCACCAGCAGATCGAAGGCGCCGCGATGGCCGGACTGCGCACGCCGCACCAGGCACAGGTCGCTGGCATCGGCGCTGCTTGCGCTCTCCACGGCCTCATCGTCCCAGTTCATCAGCTGGGATGTGTCGATGCTCGCGCTGGACGAATCGAGAGTCATGCTGGGGCGACTGTAGAACGGCCTGTGTTAAGACGCGATGGTCCGTACATTAAGAAGCGCTAATGCAGAAAAGACGCGCGCTGTGCTCGTGCTACACGCCGCGGCCGCGTGCATGCACGCTCAATTCCCATAGATATTCAGTGTTTAGATGCGAAGGCGGTCCACCCCAGGCGCTCGCGGGCGACGCTGGCAGCTGCATTTCCTGCACTGGCATCGCGGCGCATGGCGGTCAGATGAACCCGGCCGCGGAATTATCTCAACTCGGCAGGCTCTCCCACAGCGCTTCCATCCGCCGACGCGTTGCAACATCGGGCAGCCGGCCGCGAGCCGCCGCCATGTTGTCGACGACGTGCTCCAGTTTGAGAGAACCCGGTATCGCGCAGGTCACGGCAGGATGTGAAACCACATACTTGAGCAGGAACTGGCTCCAGCTTGTGACATCGATGTCCGCAGCCCAGGCGGGCAGTGGCCGCTGCGCTGCCTGTGCGAGGAGCGTGGCGCGCCCAAGTGGCAGATTGGCGAGCACGGCCACCTTGCGCCTGAGCGCCTCGGGCAGGATGACGGTCTCGGCTTCACGGTTGGCGAGTGAATAATCCACCTGGATGAAATCGAGCGGATAGGTGCGCATCACCTCAACCAGCTCGCCGTGCTGGGCCACGCTCGAGGTCGTGACGCCGACATAGCGGATGCGCCCGGCCTGCTTCCACTCCAGCATCTGCGGCAGGAGCGTCGCGGTGCCATTCAGACTATGGACCTGCAGCAGATCGATCTGATCAGTCTTAAGTCGCACGAGCGAGCGCTCGAAGCTCTCGAGTCCGCCGATACCGTCGCGCCCTGGGCGCGCGACCCCCTGCGGCGGTCCCGGCAGCGGCGCAGCACTCGCCGAGGGTGCGCCAGGCGCCGGCGCCATGGGCATCGTGCCGCCGCCATCGAACTTCGTGGCCAGAAACAGCCGTTTGCGCAGACCGAGGTCGGCCGTTGCACGTCCGATGACCCCCTCGCTCTCGCCGTAGGCCGCCGCCGTGTCAAGCAACAGGCCACCGAGCTCGCTGAAACGCGCGATCTCGGCGCGTAGTACCTCGTATTGGGCATCGCGAAACCAGATCGTGCCCAGGCCGATGACCGGCAGCTGTTCGCCCGAGGAAGGAATGGGCTTGGTGATCAGGGATAGCGCGGGAGTATCGCCGCCATACAGCGATGCACTGAGCGCCAGGCCGCTGCCGATCAGAGAGCCATCACGCAGCAGTTCGCGGCGGTTCATCGGAGTCTGAAGATAGCGCGGCATATCACGCCTCCCCACTGCTGCGGCGTTGCGCGGCAGACTTCCGTCAGACGCTGCGGGAGAACTCCTCAGCGCCAGAAAGCCTGCGTCCGGCCCGACTTGCGTCGGGACCGCAGCATCTGAAAATACATCACCGGACCGGTAATCGAAAGCACCACAAATACGATGCCTGTGGCCAGATCGACCCATTGACCACCGGCGCCAAATATCGCGCCACTGTGCACATCCTGCAAAAACTCGTTGGTCGGCCAACCGCGGGCATCAAAGCGTGGCGCGGACGCGCGCGCCCCGTCGCCGGCGCCAGGCGGGCCATCGGGCGGCGCTCTGTCGCCACCGGGGCCACCCGGTGCCGCGATCAGGTGCGGACCACCGCGTACCAGCTCACTGATCGCGAGTATCGATCCGCTGACCGATACATACAGCAGGAACAGCATGGCAAGTGTGGCAAGCCAGCGATGAACTTTGCGCATTACTCAGCTCCAGAACAGGCGGCGGCGACCGAGCTTGCGCCGCTGAGTCAGCAGACTGAAGTACATCACGATCCCGGTCACCGCGAGCACGATGAAAGCGAAGCCGGTGAGCAGATCCAGCCACTGACCGCCCAGACCGATGATCGATCCGGTGTGCAGTTGCTTGAGCAGATTATGAAGCCGCAAGCGCAGCGCGGTGTCGGTGAGGAATGACCCGCCGGGCGCCACTATCGGCGCGGCACTCGAGGGGGGAGGCCCAAGTCCTGGTGGGGGATTCAGCTCATCAAGCGCCAGCAGGCCGCCCGTCAGTGATACCCAGGCGAGAAAAAGCATGCACACCGTGCTGATCCAGCGATGGTATTTGCGCATCGGGCGTTTGACCCTCCTGTTGCTACGCGCAGCTGACACTCGCCGCCCGCATTTTTCCAGGTCGGCGGAAAACCGCGCTTATTGGATATTAATTCTAGCGTACCGCATTGCCGAACAGCATCGGTCGGAGAGTGGCAAGATACCGGTTACAGCGCCGTGGCCATCTGAACACTTCGAGGTGGGTACGGGCCCCGCCGTCGATCTGCAGTCCTGAGGAGCAGCAAAATGAAAGTCGCATTCATCGGACTGGGTCGCATGGGACAGGCCATGGCGAACCGCCTCATGCACGCCGGACATGAGCTGCTGCTCTGGAACCGGACGCCGGAAAAAATGGCCACACTCATACATGAGGGTGCATCCGCCGCGCGCAGCCTCGGCGAGGCCGCGGGTTTTTCCGGCCTGGTGCTCACGATGCTTGCCGATGATTCTGCGCTGAACGCCATTGTTCACGGCAGCGGCGGCTTGCTTGCGACACTTCCAGCGGGCGGTATTCACATAGCAATGGGCACTCATGATTTGCAGTTCATCCGCGAACTCGCGGCGGCACATAGGAGGGCCGGGCAGATCCTGATCTGCGCGCCGGTACTCGGGCGCCCCGACACGGTCTCGTCCGGAGGCGCGACACTGCTCGCGGCCGGCGAAGCGCCCGCCATCGAACGTTGTCTGCCGCTGCTGGAGGCGATTGGTCAGCGCGTGATCAGGCTCGGCGCCGATCCCGCTTCGGCAGCAGCGCTGAAGCTCGCAAATAATTTCCTGCTGGCGTGTGCCATAGAGGCCCTCGGCGAAGCCTTCGCGCTGGTGGAAAAGTCCGGCGTGGATCGCCAGGTTTTTCATGACCTGATTACGCTCGGGTTGTTCTCCTCCCCGGCTTACAAGATCTACGCCAAGATCATTGCCGAGCGGAGCTGGCACGCGAGTGGTTTCACTGCAACGCTGGCGCTAAAGGACGTGGGCCTCGCGCTCGCGGCGGCCCATGCTTATGGTGTGCCATTACCCAGTGCGGAGATCTGCCGCGAGCGCCTGCAGAGTGCCATCGATCATGGCGATGGGCAGAGCGACTGGTCAGTCATGGCGCTTGAACAGGCCCGCGCCAGTGGTTTGGGCTAGCGCCACGTTGAGACCGCAAGGCGATTTGGACACCTTGCTCTCGTCGCGGCAATTATCGCTTCACGTGAGTTCAGTGCCGTCGCGTCCAGTACTGGATCAGTCATGAGCTCTTAGTGATTGCGACGACAAGAATGAAGGCGTTCGCGAGATCCCGCGCGTAACGCACTGGCAATGACCGCCCGGCCCCAGTTGCGTTGTGACAAGGCTTCGCAGTACTCTGTACTTCGCTTGACGGCAGATGAAGTGTCGCATTCGTTAGTCCGCGGCGCTTCGTCGATGACCTCGGCTTGAGAATACGGGGCATGCTATCCAGGCTCTTTTGGGGCGGACCGTCTTTAGATTGTGTCCGCCCCGCCTCCTCCCGGAATTTCCGTGCTGCAACTAAGCAGCAACGCTGTTTTTCGGTATTGGGCTTGCGCTTCGCTTGGAACAATGGCGTAGTGAGCAGTCTACAGGGCCGGGCGGGGGCGCTCCGTTGGCGGCCACGCTTCTTTACGATCGACTTTACTATCGAGGATCATGATGAGCGAAGACAAACAGCAAAAATTCACCTCCAAGGTGCGCCGCGGGTTGAACTGGGTTCACACACAGGCGCACACCGAACTTGAGCGGATCAAGGCGACCGCGCCGGGTGGACGGGTTCCGGGCTTCAACGCCGCGGAGCTCGCCGATGTCGAGGCCGCCCTGCTCTGGATCTCGCAGAATAAGGAAACGCCGACAGCCTGAACTTTCGGATGGCGGCGGTGCGGCCCTCAGGGGCCGCACCGCGGTTCAGGCGTCCTGGTCCTTTTCTGGTGCCGCGGTTCCCGCGACGCCTGTCAGTTCCTGGATCGCAGACAGTAACAGCTGCGGATCAAAGGGCTTGTGGAGCACGCGAAAGTCACCGGTGTCGATATCGGTGAACGCGGTCTGCAACAGAATCACCAGCGACGGATACCGCTTTCGCGCCCAGCGCGCCAGTTCGACTCCGTTATAGCGACCCGGCATCCGGATATCACTGAGCAGCACCTGCGGAGACAACCCGTCTTCAAGCAGCTGAATCGCCGCCTCGCCCGATTCGGCCGCCGTGACCCGAAAGCCATTCGAAGCCAAAATCCGCATCATCAGGTCGCGCAGCAGCGCGTGATCGTCCACCAACAAAACGTGTATGCCCGCCATCCCTGGCTCCCTTTGTTACGCCCTTGCTCCGGCCGCGGGCAGCGTCAGCAGCACCGTGGTACCAACATTGAGGACACTGCTCGCGCTGAGCGAGCCTCCCGACTGGGTAGCGAAACCGTGCACCACCGATCTGGACGCATTGCGTACCCGGTTGCGCGGCGCCGCAGTGAGCTGGCGCTGGTAGACAATCGCCGCCGGAGGCACGCTTCACCGTTTGAATATGATGGCAATGCCGGTGCCTGCCGGCGTCTCGAAGCTCGGGCGCAGGGCGGCTTCAAAAGTCCTCTGCCGTAGCGACCGGGGTTAGATGGGCGCCGACCAAGGCTTCGTGAAGCGTAGGGAAAATGTTCTGCTCGCCCAGTTCCGCCGTCAGGCCGTGCCGGTCCATGTCCGAGCGCAAGTAGGGGCTCACCCGACCGAAGATTACTGTCACGTGCCGGCGGCCCAGATCCTGGAGCAATTCGCGCAGTCCCTGCCCCGCCGAATAGTCGAGGTCGGTGATCGCTCCGGCATCAATGATCAAGGTGTGCACGGGCGTCGGAGCGCGCGCGACCAGCATGCGCACCTCGTCCACGAACCGATCCTGATTGGCATAGAAGAGATCCGCGGCAAAGCGATAAATGATGAGACCGGGCGCGGTGATGCGGCCGGGCGTTGCAGGCCCAGGGGTCCAGCGCCCATCGGCGCCCGCGGCAAGCACCATCGTGTGCGGCCGATAGCTGTGCCGCACATGACGAAACAGCGAGAGCGCGATTGCGATCAGGATGCCCTGCTCCACGCCGATCGCCACCACGGCGACGGCGGTCATGATTGCCAGTGAGAATTCACCCGGACTCTCGCGCCGTATAGCGCGCAGCTGCCGGACATCAATCATGCCGGTCGCGATCGTGAACACGATCGAGGCGAGCACGCACTGCGGCAGGTACTGCAGCGGCGCGGTCAGGAACAGCAGCACGATTACGACGAGTGCGGCCAACACGAGCTGGGCCACCTGGCTGCGCGCACCGACCTGCCCGGCCATCGCGGTCTGCGTCGGACTGCCGTTCACGACGAAGGTACCGCTCAAGCCCGCCGCCAGATTGGCAGCTGCCACGCCCAGCAGATCGGCGTCGCCGTCATCCACTTCGTGATAGCGCTGCGCAAAGCCGCGCGCCGTGGCTGCACTCTGCGCCATGATCATGACGAAGCACGAGCCAGCGACCGGAAGCAGTGCCAGCACTTCGCTCCAGCTCACCAGCGGCAGCCGCAATGAGGGCAAGCCACCAGGCACCACGCCGATCAGCACGATGCGATGGTCGCCGAAATGAAAGGCCTGACTGGCCGCGATCGAGCCCAGCACGGCCGCCAGCGCGAGTGGCCAGCGCGGTGCCCAGCGCTTGCCGGCGAGAATCAGCACCACGACGCCGGCCGACAGTGCCATGGTGGGCCCGTCAGGATGGGCGAAGCCCGCGAGCAGATCCCATAACTGGACCAGTGTGTAGCGCGAGTGATTCTGGAGGCCGACCATATCGCTTAGCATGCCGATGCCGACCTGCAGGCCCACGCCGGTCAGAAACCCGACCAGCACGGTGCGCGAAAGAAAATCGGCCAGAAAGCCCAGCCTGAACGCGCGCGCGACCAGCAGCATGCCAGCCGTCAGCAGCGCGACCGTTCCCGCGAGCGCCACATAGTGCGCGCTGCCGGCAACGGCCATGCGTGAGAGCGAACTGTAGAAGATCGCGGCGGTCGCCGAATCCGCGGCCACTACCAGATGACGCGAGGAACCGAACAACGCGAACGCCAGTAGCGGCAGCAGCACCGTGTAAAGACCGGTGACGAGCGGCGTGCCGGCGATGCGGGCATAGCCCAGCACCTGGGGAATGTTTATCGAGGCGAGGTTGATGCCGGCGAACACATCGCGCAACACGCCGGCACGGGTCAATGGCCGCAGGCCGGCGAACAGCCCGACTCTCATGCAAACGACGCATGGCAGCTGTGGCGCTTCCGCACGCATCGTCCGGCGCCCGCCACCAATCCGGCACAGTTGCATTCTAATGGCATTCAATGCTTCCGGCGTTGTACTGGCTGTATCGTATCCTCAAATCTCGTCGGGTAGGCATTGCTCGGCGTCTCAAACGAATTCTCCTGCGCGCAGTTATGAGCTAGAACCCCCGAGACAGCACCGGGTAACTGCCAATCGACCCGACCTTCGTTATCGCCTCATGTACGTCGGGACGCTCCAGAAAAGCCTTCCAGCGATTCAGCCAGCGCGCGTCGCGCGGCGTGAGCGCACCCACGGCGTAGGTCTGGACCTCCATGAGTGCTCTGACCCGCTCATCGGGATTGGCAAGGCGTGACTCCAGCAGCTGCGCTGCTTCATCGAGGCGCTCGCCATTGACGAGTGCCCACTGGTAAGTGCCGATCGCGTCCTTGCTGTGCTCGCGCATAAATGCGAACTGTTTCTCAGCCTCGGCGGTATCGCCCAGTTGCAGTGCGCTGCTGAGGGTCTCATTAGCCACCTGCATGCTGCCATAGGCACTCGTCGCGGAACTGGTCAGACCCTCGAGCGCGGCGAGCGCCTCCCGTGGTCGCCCAAGTTCGTTATACAGCCCGGCCAGGTTGATTACCTGGCTGACATTTCCCGACTGTTGCTCAGAGAGGTGGCTTGCATCGATGAGCTGCGCGAGTGCCTCATCCCAGCGTCCCAGATGCGTCAAGGCGCGCGCGCGCGTGTCCAATACCCACGGAAACTCACGATCGAAGTCCACAAAACCGCCGTGACTCGGACCTTGCTGCGTCTGCACGATGAGTGCATCGAGCGTCTCGAGCGCCTCGGCGAAATGCAGGGCGGTGAGCTGCGCGATGGCCAGCCGCAGAGATGGCGCCAGCTTCCGCGCGTCCCCAGCAGCCAGTACGCGGGACGCCTCAATATCGAGCTGCGCCGCCGTGGCCACATCCGGCAGACTGCCAAGCAGAGCACGAATCCCCTCGTAGCGCCGGTCTGCCTGCAAGCTTATCAGCGTGTAGGGCCTGTCCACCTTGCGCAGCGTCACCAGTGCCGCGTCCCGCTCACCGCGTGCAAGTTGCAGCAGGCCGAGCTCGCCCCACCACGCACTGAGATCCGCGCCATCCTGAGGAACGTAGTGGGCCTCGGCGAGCGCATTGAGTACCGCATAGCGGCCGGACCCAACAGCTGGTGTCTGGCCCACAGTCGTACCGATGAGAGCATCACCAAGCTCGGTCAGGGACTGCGGCCAACGCTGCGCAATGTAAACCAGTGACTGCGCAGCATCCGCGTGGCTTGCGTTCGCTACCGCTGCCCGCAGCCGTAGCTGCCACTCCTCCGATACCGCCTCGTCCATGGCGCTCGATCGCTGCAGATAGGACAGTGCGTGAGTCCAATCCCTGCGATCAAAAGCTGCGGCTCCGGCCATATAGAGCGCCGCGTGATGCTGGAGCGAATTCAGGCCCGGATAGCCTGGCTCGGCCATCAGTTCATCGAGCGCCTTGGCCAACTCGACGTCCTTGCCGGCCGCTGCCAGCTGCCGGGCCGCCTCAAGATCGCGCGCCGCCTGATCGAGCTCGGCCTGGCTAACAATAATTGAAGGATTGTAGGAAAGACTGAAATAGGTCGCGAGCCTCGCTTGCTCGCGCTTGCGCAGGAAGAGCCCCAATTGGTCTACCGGAACCTGCTCTGCCAATACTCGGTAGTGATAGTCAAGATGGACGTCATCACCGTTCTGGCTGGTGCGCGCATCGAAGCGAAAGCCCGGACCATCGATATTTTCGATCTCCGGCTTTACTGGCCAGTCCGGCGGCATCCGGATCTCGATCTGCTCGACTACATTGGTTGGAAACTTAAGACCCAGAGGGATCGTACGCACCGGATCCGCGGGCGCATGCAGCAGTGAATTGATGGCTTCCCCGTCCACATCAAATCTCATCCGTCCATGCTCGTCCAATTCGAACAGATTCGTGATGCGGTAAGACTCATTCACTACCAATTCATTTGCCACGGGATCATCTTTGGTCTGCAGCGCTCCAGCGGAGTGGATGGTTGAATAGCGACCCTTGTAGTAATTCAGGTACTGCCGGCCCAGCTCCTCGATGGTGGTGGTACGAAGCTTGCGACGCATGGCATCAGCTTCCCCGCCCCGATACAGCGTCGAGACAGACAGGCTGCCTTCGTGGTCAATACCGTCGCGCAAATTAAAGATTTCCGTTACCACCAGGCGCGGAATGTCTGCTGGCGGCTTCGGAATCATTTCAAGATCAGTGGTGCCTGGCGCTATCACCAGGCCCGCTTCGAGATCCGCGGTAGTGAAGTGGGCCAGGTCCCCGCCCTGCCCGGTCGAGGTCGCATCAAACCAATAGTAGGCACCGCCGATCCGTATGCGGACGATGGCGTGGTTCATCAGTCCCGGGCTGGGCAGGCGCTGGCGCAGCTGGCGCTGCCAGCGCGTGCTCACCAGCACGGGTGCCGCCTCGATCCCGAGGCTGCGGAGCAGCGTGACGGCCAGCAGCGCCTTGTCCTTGCAATCACCATAGCGCTGCGCCAGTACCTGATCGGGCGTTCGAGGGCGATATGCGCCCTGGCCCAGCTCAATCCCGGTGTAGCGCACCTCTTCCTGCACAAAGCGCATCACAGCAAGCGCGCGCTCGGCCTCAGAGGCTCCAGCTGCAAGGAACTGCATCCGCAAGGCAGCGCGCTCCGGAGACTCCGCCTCTGGAACGCTGAACAGCGGTTCCGCTGCGGCCGCCACTTCGCTCCAATTGGCAAATTGCGACAGCTCAATTGAGGGATGCTGCTCGGTCCCGACAGGCGCGTCGCTTACGCTCACAATCGCGGGCAGTTCGTCCCACCTCCACTCCAGGCGTTGCCAGCCACCAATGACCTGCCTGGTCGGTTGCACCACGTCGTGATTCAGCACGTAGAGCGGCACGTGCTCCTTTGTCCAAATCCGTAAACGCGAATGTCGAGCAGGACTGTCCCAGCGGGTCGTAAGCCGATCGAAATACCTATTGCCCCACTCTGGATCGCGATGTTCAAGCGTGTAGCTGTATTCGAGCGTATCCCCAACGCGCAAGTCATTGAGCAGCAGATGAAACGTGAGTGCGCCATTTAGAACACCCTCCTCCAGTCCGTCCTCACGCTGCAGAATCTCTATTCGGCCCGTCTTCAGCTCATCGATTGTCACTGCGCCGCGGTGCACGGTTACTGCATGAATAAGCAACCGATCCTGCTCGGGATCGAACCGGACCTGGAACTGGGAATTTGATTCCACCCCGCTATGATTGAGCAGCTGCACGGCAATGTGCTCATAGGAGGCGGAAAAATCCTCGAAGCGTACCTGCCGGTCGACCAGCAGGTAGTTCCTCGCGCCGGGCGAGGCGCCCGTCGCGTCAGCCTGAATCGCCGGAAGCGGCATGACTTCTACCCACGGCGGCGGCGGCGCAATCTCATACTGCGGTTTTGCCGGCGGCTGCGGAGAATCTGCCGAAAATGCGGGCGCTAGCAACAGCAGGCCAAGCGTTACGCTGCCGGCGCAGCGAGCAACTGGCTGGTTCCTCTGAATCCAGCGCACGAGCGGGCTCATGGCCCGAACGATTCGCGATCCAGCCCTCACTGTGCGTACCGCATCGAGACGGTATCTAGATCGGCCACCATATCGATGTTTTGCTGCCCGCGGCTACCTTCCGCGATGTACGCATAGCGGCGCGACTCGTGGGCATAGAGCCGCAAGTTGCTCGGGTCCACGATTAGGCGGATTCGAGTTCTAGACCAGTATGTCAACTCACCGCTGCCCTCCTTCTGCATGCGATCGTGGATTTCCTGTACCCCACTGTCCTTTGGCTCGGCCCAGATTGCCAGCTCGACGCAGCGCGGCTCAGTGTCGGCCGCATCGCACGGTGTCCATGCGACGAATGCATATTGGAGCACGTGATCGAGAAACCCGTCGGGCGTGCCCGGCATCGGCATCTTTGCCTCCGTCGTGAGCCAGCGATTCTGTGTCAACGTGCTGCCCACCCACATCCCGGTGTTTATATTGAATTCCTCCCTGGCCTTGTTGAGCAACTGATCCTTGGTCAAGGTTGTGCGCGCGAGTTGCGCATAGTCCTCACGCAACTTCGCCACTCGTTTATCAGCCTGAGGCAAAAGCTTCTCGGGCAGCTCAACAATCTGCTGGGATGCCGTTGCAATGTAACCGTCCGTGTTCAACAGCTCCTTGAACGTCCCTTCACGTGTCACGAGCAACGATGGCGCGGCTGATAAAATCTTGACCAGCGCCGTGTCAAGCTCCAGCTCCGCGACGTTGAGTGTCTTGTCGATATCGGCGCGTACGACCGTCACCGCTGTCGAGACTCTTAGGTTTGCATCCTGCTGACTCACCGTATCGGTGCCCTGAATGCTGAACACGCTTCTGATAGTTTTAGCTTCGTGCAAGTGAGTGATGTCGGTCAATTCGCTCCAGTCAGCAATCGCGGGCGCCCACGCGAAGGTCAGTGTCGCAGTTCGACCAGCGAAGCCGTTGAGTAGCTCGGCGGCCTCAATATCTGTGGCCTCATGACCTTGCCACTTTTCGAGATAGGTCAGATTGTCCTCAGCGTCCTCGCGCAATCCATAGCGTTGATCTAGTGCCAGCGCCGCCCGCAACTCCGACAGAGCCTTGTCATTCTGTCCCAGGTCATGATCGAGGCTGGCGATGTTGAACTGCGCCACAGCGACGTCGAGATATTGATGGATGGACGCATAGAGCTTCATCGTCTGCTCCGCCGCGACGCGCGCGTCCTGGCGCCACTGCAGCTGCTTTGCCTTGCCTTTGGAGCAGTAAGCTCGAGAAATGGCGACGCGGTATTTCAAGTCGGCCAGGCGCGCAGCGCCGTCCGGCAACAGGACTGAGGTCGCCACGTTGTGCTCCAGCGCTGCCCGTTGCTGGTCTGCAAGATCAACATGGGCGAGGCAGTTGGCGTCGCGTTGCTTGGCTAGAAAATCGCCATAGTCGAGGCGCGCAACCAACGCCGGTGGGAACGATGGATCGGTCGCCGACAGCTGCGCGATCCTGTGCTCGTACTCGTTCGTCGCCTTGAGAAACTCTGAAGTGTCCGCCGCCGCGACCGCATTTGCCATCGCCGCCAGGAGGAGAGTGACTGCAACCGCCGCCCACCGCCATCTCATGCCAGCTTCTCCCCATCCGTTGGGCGGTGACCTGCGGGCTCGGCGCACAGCCGCTTCCCCTTGTGGCGTCATCTGAGGGCGCCCCAATCGGGCGCAGCGCAACAAACTCGCCGCGCCGGACCGTCAACACTCACCTCACGCCTTGTCCTTGGCACCCTCTGCATTCTTGGCCAAGAGTGGAGAGCCATCATAATTGGAGTGACAACCTGCAGCGCAACTTGCACGGCTTAGCCCTGCTCCCCGGTTGCGCCGCGCCCTTTGGCATTGGATGATGAAGGATGTCGCATCTGGAGTTAACTTCTGCCCGCACCGAATCACCCTAGCCTTGTTGGCTTTTTAATCACGAATCCTTGCGATAACATAACGTCTCGATTAAGATCCCTTGGGTTCTTTTTCTAGGGGGCGAACCTGAGCGTTGATGGCTGCTAATCCAGAGTCAGTATCGGCTGAGATTACGCTGACCGAGGCCCGTTTGCCGATCGGTGCCGAAGGTGTCGCCGACCTCGCCCGCCGCGCGGCCGATCTGAACAAGACGATCCGGGACCTTGCGACTCATCCTAACCATAGGAAAACGTTAAGGAAATTTGTTGGGCCGGAAGTCGCCACCCTTTTGGACCTGAAGGTTGAGACGCTCTATCGGCGCCTCGATCGGAACCCTGAGCTACCTCAGGGGATGACTGCCAACCCGCGACGGCGCGAATTCACACTCGAGGAAGTTTTTGCGCTGCGGGAAGCCTTCAAGCTGCCTCCGAAGCGCGCCGGCGGTCAACCGGGTCTCGTGGTCTCGATCTGCAACTTCAAAGGCGGAGTCGCCAAGACAACGACTGCGGCCCACCTGGCCCAGTACCTCGTGATGCATGGATATCGGGTGCTATTGGTAGATCTCGATGCGCAGGCCAGCTTGACCCAGTTGTTCGGCATCCTCCCGCACACCGAAGTCGGCGACGATGAGACGGTCCGGACTTTCCTGGAAGGTCCGCGTTTTGGCGGAAAAACCAACCCGGCGTGGACCGGTGATCTGCGCTCGGTCGTCCAGCATACCCACTGGCATGGCCTGGACCTGATCCCCTCGAATTTGGGCGTCTATGGCTCGGAATTCGCGATCGCGGCCCGCTTGCGCGATGAAGATGGCTTTGCCTTCCACCGACCTCTGGCCGACGGGTTGGCCCCGCTGCGGACCGAGTACGATGTCATCATTCTCGACACTGCGCCTTCGCTGTCATTTGTGAACAGTAACGCGATGTTCGCCGCAGATGGGCTCCTGATCACGCTTCCTCCCGCCATGATCGACTTGCAGTCTTCATCGCTCTTCTTTGAGTTGGTGGCCGAGATCATGGAAGCCTTCAACCGGGCAGAAGCGAGCCCGAAGACCTACGATTTTGCCTCAGTCCTGCTGACCCGGGTGCGCCCGAGCGATGGCACGCACGCCCAGATCAGCCGCTGGATCCGCCAGTTCTTCCCCCAGGAAACCTGCACCCATACGATGGTGCAAAGCTCGGCGCTGGAGAAAGTAGGGCCTGAGTTACTGACGCTCTATGAAGTGGCTGAATACGACGGCGATCGCCGGACACTCGAGCGCGCGATCGAGGCGATGAATGGTGCCAACGGCGAGATTGAACTGCTGATTCGCCGGGCTCTGGAAGCGCGTGCGGTGGCTGCATGAATATCAAGGCCAAGGAGCGACGCGCTATTCTTGATCAGACGCTGAGTGCACGCGCCAGTGTTATGCCGACCGAGCGCCCTGCCCTGGCACCACGCCAGCTTGGACCCATTGCCGAACAGGCCAATCTGTACGCCGAGCATGTGGCGACCCGAGCCAAACTGTATGACGAGGCGCGGGCGGGCGGGCGGCTGCTGCTCGAGCTGAACCCGAAGAAGATTCGCGCCACCTCCTTCCGTAACCGGCACGAACGCTCGCTGCTCGCCGATGATCCGAAATTCATCGAGCTCAAGGAGAGCCTGCGCGCGCACGGCCAGGAAACGCCGATCCGCGTACGGCCAGTCAAGAATGCCCTGCCCTTTGAGTTCGAAATCGTATCGGGCCATCGTCGCCACGCGGCCTGCCTGGCGCTTGCAGCTGAATCCGAGCACGGCTTTCCGGTGCTGGCGATCGTTGATGCCGATGCGATGGAAGCGCGTGACCTGGTGCTCAAGATGTACCGGGAGAATGAAGAGCGCTACGACCTCTCCGCCTTTGAGAAGGGCCAGATGTTTGCGCGCTGGCTCGAAGCCGGCGTCTATGAAAGCCAGCGCGAGCTCTCGAATGCAATCGGTCTGGGTGAAGCCGCGGCGGCCAAGTACCTCGCGGTCGCCGCGCTGCCCCGCGAAGTTCTGGCGGCGTTCGGTGACGAGCGCCTGATTCCGATGAGCTGGGGTCCCGCGCTAAGCCAGGCCCTCAAGGCCAATGGCGCCGCGGTCTTACGTTCAGCCGAGCGACTCGCACAGCGCAAACCGTTGGCAACACCGGAGGTGGTGCTGCGAACACTGGTGGCAGCGGGCGCTGGCAAGAGCGGTGCGAGCCGCGGGACCTCGCGCGAAGAATCGGTGCGCATTGGCGGTCGAATTCCGCTGAAGGTCGGATCCGCTCGCAACCGCATCGTGCTCAAGCTGCAGCACGTCGATGAATCCATGCAGAAGGCATTGCGCGAAGAGTTGAAGGATTGGGCCGAAGCCTGGCTGCGTAAGCGGCTGGAGGGGCCATGAGCGCCGTCCCACTGAAGCAGCATTTCACAAACCCCGGCCTTCCGGGGTTTGTGCGTTTTGGGGGAGAGCGTTTGGCGCAATCGGGGAATTTGGCCGGAACAGTGCCGGTACGGCCCAGGAGCGGCGGGTGCTCAGAGAACTTTCCTGCAGGAAAGTTTCTGATTTCGGAGCTCTCCGACCGGTGTGCCTTGGCGACTGGCGGTCACCCGATCTACCAGGAGACCCGCAAAAATTTCCTGCAGGAAAGTTTTTGCTGCTGCCGGACCAGTGCGTCCCTTAGAGGTGCCGAGCTGGCTTACACAGGAGGGCGTGTCATGCCGACGAACGAATAAAAAGGCCCCGATTTAAGGGGCCTTTTCACTTCAAGGGTCGATCCGCAGCGGACTGCGAAACTAGCCTCGACGTCGCAAATCAAGGTTAGTTGCCCGGGAATCCCGGGTCAAGAGCCAAGTCCTCCGGATCGGCGGTTATCGATGAATTCGTGCAGAGCGAAGGGGATTTTTATGTCCGCCGAAACGATGCGCACGGGATCCGTGCGTCCAGAAGCAACCCGGGACCCTCGCGTGGTCCTGGTCCGGGATAAGTACTTCACCCTACGGCCCAAACCACTGGAGCGCTGGCTATGGCAACAGGGGTTACCGCAGGCCGCAGAACGTGTGTTCTGGCTGCATTGGGAGGAGGGGCAGAAGAGCGGGGACTGGTGTTCGCAGATCCCGCTCAAGCGTGTTGCCACCCAATGCTGTGTCGATCCCTCCACGGTGACCCGCGCCTACCAGGTGCTCAGGAATCTTGGGCTGATTCGGCGCGAAGACCCGGGTCGGGACCCGGCAAATCCGTTCCAGCAGGCCACCGCGGTGACCGAGGTGCGCGTGCCGCGGGAACTGCTGCAGGACATGTCGCGGAGCCCCGACCGGCGACAGCGTACCGAGACACCCGAAGCCCTCAAGGCCCCGGCTCCTGCGTCCCAGCCCATGGCAGGGGAGGCCGCACACGGGTCGTCCGGCTGCCCGACACGTCAGGAAGCCCAGGCCATGTGGGCCCGGGCCTCGGCTGGGGAGAAGGCTCAGTTCTTCCGCGCCTCGCGATCGGGAGTCCTTCGGATCGAGTTCGATGCGGACACGCGGCTGACGCCCGAAGATCGTGGACAGATCCTTGTCCAGCTGGATCAGATGGCGCGCGCACGCATAACTGTTACTCCGGCAGCGAAATCCGTGCAGGGGCCGGGCTATGCAAGTCCCCGCAAGCTCTCGGTGCTCGAGCTGGCACGGGCCCGGCGGAAGATCGCTGCGGTGGTCACGGCTGTGGAAAGAGCTGAAACACTTCGGCAGGTGATTTGGGCAGTGGAGGAGGGTGCCCTGCGGCGCTTTGATGTGCCCCTGGCCCTGAATATCGCGCTGAAGAAGATCCGCGAAGGCGGCTGGACGCGCCCGAACCGCATGCCACCCAACTGGGCCCGCGCAGTCCCCGAGACCTGCGGCGCCGCATAACGAATAGAAGGATCTATCTCTGAATCTCTTGAAACTCCAGACATACAAAGCCGCCGACCCCATGGTTTTAATTCGAAAAGATCGGGGAAAGTGGGAAGACATAGCCGTGGAACATCGGCACCGGCCGGAAATTGTAAAATGCGAATACACTTGTTCATAATCAAAGAGTTGGACGATTAAGTGCAGCGGCAATTCGTGGAACAATCAACGGCGATTTACCATTTTGCATTTGAACGGGGACGTGTACCCAAAAGTAATTCTAGGATACGCTTGGGATCGTGAACCGAAAGCTCACAGATCAGGATATTGAGGATACCTGGCGCCTGCTGGAGGCGCAGCACGGTCGCGTCAGCGGTCGGCAGCTGCGTGAAGCATTGCGTGCCCGCTTCGGTACACCCGGCCGTACCGATCGTGTGTTTGAAATCTGGCGGGTCTTGAGTGAGCGGCAGAGGAGGGCGGTACTCGAGCCTCCAGTAGCCGAATTGCTGAGACGTATGGAACTCGCCGAAGCGATGGCCGCCGAAGCGCTGCGGGCGAAGGCAGCGGCTGAAACGCGCGCTGAGCTCGCCGAGAATCGCGAGATCGCACATCAAGATCGGTGGGCTCACGAGATCTATGAACTGCGCCAGGAACTCGAGCGGCTCAAGCAGCAACGGTTCCGCGTGTGAACGAGCGGCTCCGCGCCCAGGTCATTTTGACTACACGCCTGCATATCAGGGTGCCTCCACGCCGCGGCAAGGCGAGCAGCGGAATGCGCCCCATGAATCGATACTGCCGGTCTGCAATTCTGGCGCTGCTGTTGGTGTGCCAATCACTCGCGCTACGCGCCGCGGCGCTTACACCCGAGCTGCAGCAGGCGATCCGAGCGAGCACCTTCGAGGTGGTCATGAAGAAGCCGGGGGAGGAATCAGTCAGCTATGAAAAACCGCTGCCCCTGGAACTGCTTCCTTATATAGAGCGCACCGATGCTTACCGTGCGGTGGGCACAGCCTTCGCCCTTGGGCACAACAGCTATGTGACGGCAGCGCACGTGTTGCTCGCCAGCGTCGACAGCCAGTTCGGGATGCCGGCGCTGCGGCGCGCCGACGGCACCGTATATGCAATCGACCAGATCCAGAAGTTCTCGGCCTACCAGGACTTCGTGGTCTTCTCGCTGCAGAAGGATCCGGCCCCCGCGGGCTTCGCAGTAAACCAGGAGCCCAAGCTCGATGACCCGGTGTTCGCGGTCGGCAATGCGCTGGGCGAGGGCATTGTGATTCGCGACGGTCTCTACACCTCGGCGACCGCCGAGGAGCAGGACAACCGCTGGAAATGGATCCGCTTTTCCGCGGCCGCCTCCCCAGGCAACAGCGGTGGCCCGCTGCTTGATGCCGAAGGTGAGGTCATCGGTATCGTGATTGGCAAGTCGCCGAACGAAAACCTGAACTACTCGCTGCCGATTTCGCAGGTGCTCAGTGCGCCTGATCACAAGGCACGCTTCGACCAGCGTGCGCTCATCAGTCTGCCGTTCCTGCACGGCACGCAGACCTACGCCTATCAGGATACTTTTGATCTCCCACTGGCGTGGCCGGAGTTTGCCCGCGCTTACCAGCAAGTTATCGTTCGCCACGATGAGCTGGCGCGCGCAGCGCTGCTGAAGAACTACGCCGACACGCTCTTTCCGAGGGGCAGTGGCACCGAGGCGGTGCTGTACGCGCCTGAAACCAACGACTACCGGCCGCGGCTGATTGCGCAGCAGGAGGATGGACGCTGGGCCCCTGTAGAGCCGGAGTACACCAATGCTGAGCTGCCCGGTGACGGCTCGGTCAGCATCGCCGGTGCGGCCGGCGCCGTGCTGCTGCGGCTGGTGCGCTCTGATCATGCGAGCGACGATACGTTCTACAGCGATTCCAAGGCGTTCATGGACCTGGCACTCAAAGGCCTGAACCTGCATCGCACCGTGGGCCCCGATCAGGTTCGGGTCACCTCGCTGGGGGCAGCCTCAAGCGATGCCATCTACGTCGACCATTATGGGCGGCGCTGGCAGGAGCGAATCTGGGCCGTTCCGTTCATGGATGTCTATCTGGTCTGCCTGCTGCTGCCGACACCCGATGGCTACAGCGCGCTGATCCACTACGCGCCCTCGAGTTCGAAAGCCGCGATCGAGGCGCGTATCCGCCTGCTCGCGAATCAGTTTGATGTCTCCCTGAGCGGCACGCTGGCGCAGTGGCGCGCCTATCTGGCACGGCGCCCGCTACTGCCGACAGCGCTTGGCGAGGTCAAGCTCGAATCCACGCCTGTGTGGACGCTACGCACCCGGCGTTTCGTCTCGAGCGTGCCAGAGAATCTGGTCGCGCTGAGCGAGCGCAGCCTGCTCAACCTGACGATGGGTTTCTTTCCCGATGCCGGGCAGGTGGTCTGGGACATTGAAGGGGCCTGGTGGAATCACGATGAGCAGCAGAAAAGCGCACTCGGAGTGTGGCGCCGGCTGCGCCCTCCCAGGAGCGCCAGGCTCGAGCTGCGCTCGGAGTTCGATGACATGCGTGGTCGCGCCAGTCCCTATGACAGCCAGTACAGCCGGGACACGGCAGCAACGTTCGTGATCTCCTCGATCAAGGACGTGCCGGGGAAGCGAGCCGGGCTGATCGCAGCCGAACTGCTGTACGGGTTGACACTGCGGACCGATACCCTGCCAGGCCAGCTTGGTTCGCTGGCCGCGCAACGGATGCTGCCGACCTTGCAGGTGCTTGAGAGCGGAACCGGCGAGGATCTCGTGCCGACGCAGGCTCAAGTATCGTTGCAGCATCCGCAATTTGATGCGCAGGTCCTCTCGATGCGGAAAATGGCGGAGACCGCTGATCATAGTTTTGGTCGGGACCTGCGAGGTCGGCAAATGAGCGATGACATGGAAGCGCTTATTGGAGCCGCACGGACGCAGCTGAGCACGCCAGGGGCTAGCGAGGATCAGATCGCCACTGACCTCGCTCAGCGCAGTCTCGTGTTCTGGAACTACTGGCATCAGAGCGCACGCCTCAGGCATCAGATTGCCTTGTGGAGCAGCTTTCTCGTACGTAATCGCCGCGCTCCGGATACGGCGCATTCGGATCTGGTCACAAGCCAACAGCAGGCGCTTGCCGAAACCACCATGAGCGGGCTCCCGACCGCGGAGTGGGCCGAGAGGACGGCGCGGCTGAGCGATGCGATGGAGCAGGAGCGGCTGCAGTCGATCCGGCAGATGGCCCTGACTGAGGCGGATTATCATCCGCGGGTCTCAGCGTGTCCGGCATCGGCTGCGACCACTTCCGGCACCGACCAGGTCAAGATCGTACCTCCCAAGCATGCACCGGATGAGTTCTACCCCCGCGAGAGCCAGCAGCTGGAGGAGCAGGGCAGGGTCATCCTGTCGGCGCGTGTGGCCAGCTCGGGCTGCGCCAACAGTGTCGCCATTGCGATGTCTTCCGGATCGGAGTCGCTGGACGATGCTGCGCTCCGCTACTTCGAGACCATGGAATTCCTGCCAGCGCAGGCTCAGGGTGTAGCGATCGGGGCCCAGAAGTCGCTGGCCGTGGTTTTCAAATTCAGGCCTGGCGATTCCGCCGGTCCCTGATCGATAGACGGGACCCACTGCCGAGGCTCATAAGGCTATCGGGTTGGAATTCGCGGCTGACACCAGCCGCTGGCGGTCCTCCGCCAGCGGTCAGTTGCGTCGATTCGCAGTTCCTCCTGGCGCACCGGGTAAGCCCATGCCGACCCTGATCTCGCCAGTCCCTGCG
>Ga0181537_10000691_pt1 | contig 31423 bp, 28 predicted proteins | sample PEATcosm2014_Bin_39_FD_119765 | JGI IMG/M metagenome (GOLD analysis project Ga0181537, IMG submission 119765) | Peatland microbial communities from MTU Mesocosm Facility, Houghton, MI, USA - PEATcosm2014_Bin23_10_metaG | ecosystem: Environmental > Terrestrial > Soil > Wetlands > Peat | place... | reverse complement strand
TTGGTCGCGGGCTCATTGAGTCCCGCCTCCTTCGCGGCATTAGCCGCCTTGCGTGCGGCGATGCGCGCGGCGTCGACACGGCTCATCTGCCCGGCGCCGATGCCGACGGTCGCCAGATCCTTGACATAGACGATGGTGTTGGACTTGACGTGCTTGGCGACGCGGAACGCGAAACGCAGATCGCGCAGCTCGGTATTGGTCGGCGCACGCTTGGTCACCGGCTTTAGGTCCATGTCGTCGACAACGACGTTGTCACGTGTCTGCACCAACAATCCGCCGGCGACGGTTTTGGCGGTCAGTCCCGCCGCGCGCGGATCGGGCACGCCGCCGGCAAGAAGCAGCCGCAAGCTTTTCTTGGCGCCGACAATGGCGATGGCATCTTCGGTCGCGGCCGGCGCGATAATGACCTCGGTAAAGATTTCAGTGATGGCACGCGCTGCGTCCGCGTCGAGCTTGCGGTTGAGCGCGACGATGCCGCCAAACGCGGAGGTGGGATCGCAGGCGAACGCCTTGCGATAGGCGTCGACGAGGCTGTCGCCCTCGGCGACACCGCACGGATTGGCGTGCTTGATGATGGCGCAAGCGGCCGTGCGCTTGGGATCGAACTCGGCAACGCATTCGTAAGCAGCGTCGGTATCATTGATGTTGTTGTAGGAGAGCTGCTTGCCTTGGAGTTGCCTCGCCGTGGCGATGCCGAGGCGCCGCTCCGCCGTCCGGTAAAACGCCGCGCTTTGGTGAGGGTTCTCGCCGTAGCGCAGTGGCTCGATCAAACGACCGGCAAAAATCCGCCAAGCCGGCGCCGTTGCCGACGTGTTCGGTTCCTTGAGATAGTCGGTGAACCAGTTGGCGATCGCCGCGTCGTAGGCGGCGGTGCGGGCAAAGGCTTTGGCAGCAAATTTCTGCCGCAGGAATAACGGGCTTTCCCCCTTATAAAGCTTCAGCGCATCGATCACTTCCGCGTAGTCTTCGGGGTCGACCACGACGAATACATCTACGTGGTTCTTGGCGGCAGCACGGATCATGGCTGGGCCGCCGATGTCGATGTTCTCGATACAGGTCGCGAAATCGGCCCCGCGCGCCACCGTGTCCTCGAACGGGTAGAGATTGACCACCAAGAGATCGATCGGTCGGATGCCGTGGGCGCGCATTGCCGCGGCGTGTTCGGGATTGTTGCGGATGGCGAGAAGCCCGCCATGCACTGCCGGATGCAGCGTCTTGACGCGCCCGTCCATCATTTCCGGGAATCCGGTCAGCTCGGCGACGTCCAGCACTTTCAGTCCGGCGTCGGCGAGTGTCTTGCGGGTGCCGCCGGTGGAAACGAGCTCGATGCCAAAGCCGGCGAGAGCACGGGCGAATTCGATGACCCCGGCTTTGTCGGAAACGGAGATGAGGGCGCGCGTGGCGCGGCGCAAATCGTCGGTCATGGCTTACCTGAGACTATCACAGCGAGCCATCACAGCGGTAACCTTGGCTCCTCTTCCTGGGGACGGCGCACCATGGCGGCGGCGCCTGCAGTATTGACCTGCTGCAAACTCCAATGCACACGCGGCACCCGGCGCGCATGGCCGTGAATGACGATCTGCGAGGTCCGGCGCGCGCCCTCGCTGCCGGCGAGATAGACGCTGTCTTCGAGCTCGACGCGATTCTCGTGCGCTGTGAAGGTCCATACTTCCTTGTTTAGCAACATCAGCATGACGCCGTGGCCATCGGTCAGTCGTGTCGCCTTCACGGCCGGATGGAGATGAAAGCGCGCCGCAAATTGATCTTGCGTCGTGCGCAATTGTCCGCCGTCGGCGGCGAGGAATCGGTCCTCGCCGTCGAGCCGGGTACCGTCGGCTGCGAGCATCAGCCGCCGCTCGTGCACGATGCCGAAGCGGCTGGCGTAACCGTCATGCACGAGCTGAAGCACGATGCCGTTGGGCCGGTCCTCGCGCTTGACCGACACACTGCGCGGCCCGCCGATCATCGGCGCACCGCCGAGCATACGCCGGAACGTCGCCAGTTCGACGAAGCGCGCCGAGGAGGTGTCGTTGAACGTAACCGTCGAATGCGCTGCGGTCGCCCGCGCGAGCTGGCGCCAGTTCTCGCGCCCCGTTGCGGGCATGCCGCAGTTGACGATGATCAGGCTTTGCTTCGGCGAGGAGAATTCGAGCGAGAGACACCCGGCATGGGCATCGAGACTCATTTCAATCGGCGGTGCGCAGCCCGTATCGGCGATGACCACGCCGCCCTTGGCCTCGACACGCTGGTAGGCCGAATACGGCGCGTTCGATACCGGCGCACCATGGGTTTCGTCATAGGCGAGCAGCGTGAGCAGGAGGTCGGCAGGCGTCGCGCCCATGCCGTTGAAATGCGCAAACGTGCCATCCGAATGCCGGAAGAAACGCAGCATCGGCATCATGCGGTCGATGGCGTTGAGCAGCGCCTGCGGCGGCGCGATGTTGCGCGAGGCGAGGGCCTGCCGCAGCGGCAAGAATTCCAGCAATATTTCGATGATCGCGCCGGGATCGCGGCTGACATGGCCGCCGTCGGGAAGGATTTGCCGGTCGATCTCCTCTTTCAGCCGCTCGGTTGTCGACTTGATGTGCCGCGCCTGCCCGGCGATGCACAGCGCGGCATAGCTCAGCGCAACGGTGGCCTGCATGCGCGCGACGCCGCGATGCGAGTCGCCCGCGGTATGGCGCAGGTAGCGCACCTGGCGGACGACGCTGCGCAGGAAGCGGCGGTAAAAGCGCAGGTCCGCATCCTGCAACAACAGCGTCGATTGGCTTAGCCAGGAGATGATGCGACGCGACAATACGTCCGGCCGCCAGGAAAGCGCATGCCAGGAACCTTGCAGCGCGATCCATTCGTCGACCAGCGCGCGCGCATTGGCGCGGGTGATGGCGGAATCCGCCGCGCGCAGATGGCGCAGCCAGCCGAAGCCGGCGAGGACCGCGGCCCAATCCTCGGACGGCGGCTCCATTTCGAAGATCGAGCGGCCGTCGCAAACCACGACCTTCCCGGCAAAGGTGAAGCGGCCGGAATATATTTCAGCGGCGCGCGTGGCGTCCGCGGTGCGCAGATCCTGCGGCGCGATGACGAGCCGGTCCGCCTTGCGCGGCACCAGCGGCCAGCGCACGAACGGATGACCGTTGGCGCGGCCCGCAAGCCGCCGCACGGCGCCGAGAACGAGCAGCCAGGACAGCTTTGCATGGTTCGCGACGTAGCCGCGCGACATTCGGTTCGATCGCCCCTTTGCGCTTCGATGCGATCCCGCGCGACCATAACGAAACCGCGACAGGACGGCCAATTGCCGGGTAATGGACTGTTCCGCCTAGCGTTTTGTCAGTCGCACGGCGTAGAAACCGTCGAGGCCGGAAAAGCGCGAATCGGCGTCCTCGAACTGGCAGGGGAGCGTGCGCACATCGCCATTCGCGTTGATGAATTCGCCGCGGCCGAAAACTTCGGCAGACGAAATCGGCGCCCGCTGTAGGCTGGCGTCGCGGGCGAGAAGATCGGCGACGATGCGCTCGTTTTCCTCGGGCTCGAGCGAGCAGGTGCAATAGACCAGCGTGCCGCCGGGTTTGATCAGCGCACTGGCGCGATCGATCAGACGCCGTTGCAGGCCGGAAAGCTTGATGATCTCAGTCTCGCTTTTCAGCCACGCCACGTCGGGATGGCGGCGGATGGTGCCGGTCGAGGAACACGGCGCATCGAGCAGCACGGCATCGAATTTCTCGTCCGGCGTCCATTCCGCGGCATCGGCGCAGACCAGATCGGCTTGCAGCGACAGCCGAGCGAGATTTTCCGAAAGCCGGCTGAGCCGCGCCGGTGCGCGGTCGACCGCGGTCACGCGCGCGCCGGCGATTGCAAGCTGTGCGGTCTTACCGCCGGGTGCGGCGCAAAGATCGGCGACGCGGCGGCCCTTGATGTCGCCGAACAAATGCGCGGGCAGCGCCGCGGCGGCGTCCTGCACCCACCAGGCGCCTTCGGCAAAGCCAGGCAGCGCGGTCACCGCGCCGTGCGCGATGGTGCGCACCGAACCGGTCGGCAGTACGCGGCCGGTGAGCTTCGCGGCCCAATTCTCCGCGTCGCTCTTCACCGTCAGATCGAGCGCCGGCTCCCGGCCGTTGGCTGCGGCAATCGCGTGCGCGGTTTCTGCGCCATAGGTTTCGGTCCATCGCGCCAGGAGCCATGCCGGTGTATCGAGCACTGGCATGTCGAGCGTCGCAAGCCGTGCTTTGCCCTCGCGCGCCACGCGCCGCAGCACCGCGTTGACCAGCCCGGCAAAGCGCGCCACGGGGCGGTCGGCTTGGGCCAGCCGCACCGAAAGATCGACGGCGGCGTGGTCCGGCACGTCGAGGAACAGAATCTGCGCCGCGCCGAGCAATAGCGCGGTCTCGGCGCGCGGCGCCTGCGGCGGCAGCCCGCGCTCGAGCAACGCTCCGAGCAGATGACGCAAGGCGCCGAGCCGGCGCAGTACGGTTGAGACCAGAGCGCGCGTGAGCGCGCGGTCGCGTTCTTCAAGGGCTGCGAGTTCGTCGGTAGTGTCGAGCATCTCATCGAGCGCGCGGCGGCGGCGCAGTACGCCGTCGACGATGTCGGCGGCGATGCGGCGGACGGCGAAGCCCGGCACGTCGGGCGCATTGGCGGAGCCAGCCTTCGGTTTGCCCGAAGCCTTCATTCGGGAAATGTCTCCTTGCAGCCGGGCCACGGCTACGCCAAGTCAATGATTATGCCAACAGACCCGCCAAAGCCGGCCGCGAAAGGCGCGGCAGAGCAATCCGGCAAGCGTCCGCTGACGCCGGCGGCCGAACGCGCGCTCGCGGAAGCAGAGGCGCGCCGCGCCGAACGTGAGCGCGCAAAGGCCGAGCCGCCGAAGGAAGGCAGAGGCCGGGGCGGGCTCGATCCAACCCGCTACGGCGATTGGGAAATCAACGGGCTAATTTCGGATTTTTAGTCTGTGGTCCTCGGTGCCGCTCTTTACTGTGTCACCACGACCCGCGTGCCGATCATGACGCGGCTGTAGAGGTCTTCGATGTCGGCGTTATGCATGCGGATGCAGCCGTGCGAGACAAAGCCGCCGATCGAACCTTCGTTGTTGGTGCCGTGGATGGCGTATTGGCCGCCGCCCGACAGCGTCATCGCCGCGACGCCCATCGGATTTTGCGGCGAGCCGCCTGGAATGACCGGCGGCATCCTGCCGTAATCTCTCCGGATCGAATCCGGCGGCGACCAGGCCGGCTTGATGTATTTGCCGTCGATGAAGGCGGTGCCAGACCACTGCATGCCGAGTCGGCCGACACCGACCGGATAGCGGATCGCCTGGCCGGGACCGACGAAATAGTACAGCGCGCGCTCATTGGTATGGATCACGATGGTGCCGGGCATATAACCGTCCCGGACCGTGACTAGATCGCCGCGCGCCTGAGCCGATTGTGCGGTGAAGGTGATAGAGGCAATGGCCGCCAGCGCGGCCGCGATCAGGATTTTCCCTCGCATCGTCCAACCCCTGCTACCAAACCGCCCCGCCGGTTGCGGGGCCGCCAATGGTCGCAATCCTAGCCCAAGTGGCGTGGCTCCTCAGTATCGCCGCGGCAACAGGGTAAGGTTTTCACTAATTTTTCCGCGAGTGTGGCGCGGCTGCAATAGCCTCTCCCCGCAAGCGGGAAGAGGGAGGAGTTACGCGCTTTCCTTGCTCTTGTTCTGGCGGTTCTTCACCAGATCGTCGACCACGGCGGGATCGGCCAGTGTCGAGGTGTCGCCGAGATTGCCGAATTCGTCTTCGGCGATCTTGCGCAGGATGCGGCGCATGATCTTGCCGGAACGCGTCTTCGGCAGGCCGGGTGCGAACTGGATGAGGTCAGGCGAGGCGATGGCGCTGATCTCCTTGCGCACCCAGCCGACCAGTTCCTTGCGCAACTCCTCGCTCGGCTGCTCGCCGGCCATCAGCGTGACGTAGGCGTAGATGCCCTGGCCCTTGATGTTGTGCGGATAGCCGACCACCGCAGCTTCCGAGACTTTCGGATGCGCGACCAGCGCCGACTCTACCTCGGCGGTGCCAAGGCGATGGCCGGCGACGTTGATGACGTCGTCGACGCGGCCGGTGATCCAGTAATAGCTGTCGGCGTCGCGCCGGCAGCCGTCGCCAGTGAAATATTTGCCCGGATAGGTCGAGAAATAAGTGTCGACGAAGCGCTGATGGTCGCCATAGACCGTGCGCATCTGGCCCGGCCAGGAATCGGCGATGCAAAGGTTGCCGCTGGTGGCGCCGTCCTGAAGCTTACCTTCGGCGTCGACGATCTGCGGGACGATGCCGAAGAACGGCCGCGTCGCCGAGCCGGGTTTTAGTTTGGTCGCGCCCGGCAGCGGCGTAATGAGAATCCCGCCGGTTTCGGTCTGCCACCAGGTATCGACGATCGGACATCGATCGTCGCCGACCACGCGGTAATACCACTCCCATGCTTCCGGATTGATCGGCTCGCCGACCGAACCGAGCAGCCGCAGCGATGCGCGCGAGGTTTTCTTCACAGGCGCATCGCCAGCCTGCATCAGCGCACGGATCGCGGTCGGCGCGGTGTAAAAGATATTGACCTTGTGCTTGTCGACGACCTCCCAGAACCGCGACATCGACGGATAGTTCGGCACGCCTTCGAACATCAGCGTGGTCGCGCCATTGGCGAGCGGACCATAGACGATGTAGCTGTGGCCGGTGACCCAGCCGACGTCGGCGGTGCACCAGTAAATGTCGCCGTCGTGATAATCGAAAACATATTGGTGGGTAATCGACGTGTAGACGAGATAGCCGGCTGTCGTGTGCAGCACACCCTTCGGCTTACCGGTCGAGCCGGATGTGTAGAGGATGAAGAGCGGATCCTCCGCGTTCATTTCCTCGTAGGGACATTCCGCGGTCACCACGTCCTTGGCCTCGTGGTACCAGACGTCGCGCACCGGATCCATGTCGACGGGCGCGCCGGTGCGCTTGACCACGACGACGAAATCGACGGTGTGTTTGGACTCTGCGGCTTTGGCGATCGCCGCATCGGTATTGGCCTTGAGCGGAATCTTGCGGCCGCCGCGGATGCCTTCGTCCGCGGTGATGATGATATTCGATTTGCAATCCTCGATGCGGCCGGCGAGCGAATCCGGCGAGAAGCCGCCGAACACCACGGAATGGATGGCGCCGATACGCGCGCAGGCGAGCATGGCGTAAACCGCCTCCGGGATCATCGGCATGTAGATGGTGACGCGGTCGCCCTTCTTGACGTTGCGGTTGCGCAGGATGTTCGCCATCCGGCACACCTCGTCGTGCAGTTCCTTGTAGGTGATGTGTTTTGAGTCTTTCGGATCGTCGCCTTCCCAGATGATCGCGGTTTGATGGCCGCGGGCGGCGAGATGGCGATCGATGCAGTTGTAGGCGACGTTGGTGACGCCGTCCTCGAACCATTTGATCGAAACCGGCTTGGCGAACGACGTGTTCTTGATCTTTGTCGGCGGCCTGAACCAGTGGATGCGCTTGGCCTGCTCGGCCCAGAAGCCGTCCGGGTCGGCGAGCGAGCGCTGGTACATCTTCTTGTAATCGGCGTCGTTGATGAAAGCGCGCTTGGCCCACTCGGCGGGCACGTCGTAAATCTTCTCTGACATCTCACCCCTCCACGCGCACGCGGCCTAAAGCCTGATTATCGGCGTTTCCTGACCGTATTATGCGACGCCGGCACGACGGCGGACAAGGCTTGGGACAGATTTGGCGCCTACGCCAAAAGTCACACGCTGATAGCGCTGCCCCGCGTCATGCCTTCATTCCACCCATGCGGGAGATGAATGCCCACTGTTCGGACGTCACCGGCTGGACCGACAGCCGGGCGTATTTGACGAGCGGCATGTCTTTGAACTTCGGCTCGGCCTTGATCGCGGCGAGCGTCACCGGCTTCGGTAACGGTTCGGCCGCTCCCGTCGTCACGGCGACCCACGGCTCGCCTTTTTCCGCGGTCGGATCCGGATAATGCTCGCGAATAATCTCACCGATGCCGACGATCTGTTTCTCGTCGCCGGTGTGATAGAAGAAAAACTTCTCGCCCTTTTTCATTTCCTTCAAATAGCGCCGCGCAGTGAAATTACGCACGCCGCTCCACGACTCGCCCTTTTTGCCGCGCTTGACCTGATCGTCCCAGGAAAATTCTTCCGGCTCGGTCTTCATCAGCCAGTACGCCATGTCATCCCTCCGCCTTGAACGGCCGCGTCAGCAGCGACTCGATCGCCGCATCGACGTTCATCTGTCCGGCGAGCAACGCTGCCACCGCCGCCGAGATCGGCATATCGACCGAACGCTCGCGCGCCATTTCGAGCAGCACCGGCGCGGTGAAAACGCCCTCGGCAAGACCGCTATGAATGTCGGCGGGCTTTTGCCCGCGGCCAAGATTGACGCCGAAGCTGAAATTGCGCGATTGCGGACTCGAACAGGTCAGCAGCAGGTCGCCGAGGCCGGAAAGCCCCATCATGGTCTCCGGTTTCGCGCCATAGGCTCTCCCGAAACGGACAAGTTCGGCAAAGCCGCGCGTGGTGAGCGCTGCGAGCGCGCTGGCGCCGAGCCCGCGCCCGGTGACGACGCCGGCGGCGATGGCGAGCACATTCTTCGCCGCGCCACCGATCTCGACGCCGCGTACGTCGTTGGAATGATAGGGACGGAACGCCGCCGAACCGACCGCTTTGGCGAGTTCGCCGGCAAGCTTGTCGTCGTTTGCTGCGAGCGTGACGGCGGTCGGCAAACCGCGCGCCACGTCGGCGGCAAAACTCGGGCCGGACAAGATTGCCGGCGCAGCCGCAGGTGCGCTTTCGGCGATCACCTCGGTCATGAATTTCCTATTGCCGCGCTCGATACCCTTGGCGCAGACGATCACCGGCGTACCGGCGGCGAGCAAAGCCGCAAGTTTCTGCGCCGCGCCGCGTACGGCCTGGGCGGGAACGACGAGCAAAAACGCGTCAGCGCGCGCGCCTTCGGCAAGATCGCCGGCAAGCGCGATGCTGTCATCGATACGCACGCCGGGCAGGAACAGGCTTTCACGCTTGGTCCTGAGTTGTTGAGCGTTGGCCGGATCGTGCTCCCACAGCGTGACCTTGCGGCCGGCGCGCGCGCAAGTCAGCGCCAGCGCCGTACCCCAGGCGCCCGCACCGATGACCGCGATGTGATTGAATGAAGATTTTGTGGGGGGCATGATCTTTTCCGAAAACCGGTGACCACTTTTCGGGATCATGCCCTATAGCAATTCGCCGCGCAGGAGTTTGGGCACTTCGCCTACCAGTCCCGCCGCTTCGCGGATCATCAGGCGCTTGAGATTGGGCAGCCGGTCGACAATGCCGAGCCCGATGTCGCGGGCGAAACGCAGCGCGTCGGAGCGGTTGGAGAACAGCCGGTTGAGACCGTCGGTTGCGACACCCATCGCCATGGTGTCGAACCGTCGCCAGCGCTGATATCGCGCCAGCACGTCGGCGCCGCCGGGATCGAGCCCAAGGCGCGCCGCATCGACGATCACCTCGGCGAGCGCGGCGACGTCCTTTAGTCCCATATTGAGCCCCTGGCCGGCGATCGGATGGATGACATGAGCGGCGTCGCCGGCCAGCGCGATGCGTTCGGCGACGAACGAGCGGGCGACGAAAAAGCCGAGCGGATGCGCGCGCCGTGCGCCCATCACCCGTATGTCGCCGAGATGCAGCTTGAAACGCCGCTCAAGCTCGTCATGGAAGGCATCGTCGGGGAGCGCCACGATGCGCGCGGCTTCCGCCGTCGTTTCGGTCCACACGATGGAGGAACGCCGGCCCTTGAGCGGCAGGATCGCGAACGGTCCGGCGGGAAGAAAATGCTCTTCCGCGCGGCCCTCGTGGTCGCGCTCATGCGCGACATTGATAACGATGGCCGATTGATCGTAGCTCCAGCCGTGGGTGGTAATCCCGGCGCTGTTGCGGATCATCGAGCGCGCGCCATCCGCGGCAACCAGAAGCCGCGTAGCGAACGCCGCGCCATCGGCAAGATCGATATCGAGGCGTTGTGCGGAATCTTCCGGCCGGGAAAAGTTCGCCACCGCCGTGCTGCGCAACTCGACGCCGATTTCGCGCGCCTTGTCGGCAAGCGCGTCGACGAGCAGCGGATTTTCGATCATGTGCGCGAACGGCTCGCCCGGCTCGACGTCGCCCGCGAAAGTGAGGAATACCGGCCGCACCGCGTCGCCAAGCTTGCTGTCGGTGACGACCATGTCGAGGATCGGCTGCGCATCCTCGGCGACGCGATGCCAGACGCCGATCGTGTCGAACAGCCGCCGCGCCGCCGCGACGATCGCGGAGGCACGCTCGTCGCCGGCATGGCTCTTGCCAAACGCCGGGTCGGCGACGGTGACGGAAAACGACGGACCAAGTCCTTGCCGCAACGCAATGGCGAGCGTCAGCCCGGCAAAACCGCCGCCGGCGATCAGCACATCGACAGGGTTACGCGTCATGGCCTCAGTCTAGCATGGCCCGGTGTGCCGGGCTTGACCCCCCCGCCGATCCCGTATGCAAAGAGTTAAGCACCCGCGCCGCCCGGCGCGACGGGAGAGACTATGGCATCCGCCGTCCAGGAACTGATCGAGGTCCTCAATCTCGAGCCGCTCGAACTCAATCTATTTCGCGGGCGTTCGCCCCAATCGCGCTGGCAACGCGTGTTCGGCGGCCAGGTCATCGGGCAGGCACTGGTCGCGGCCTGCCGCACGGTCGAGGACGTGACATCGCGGCCGCCGCATTCGCTGCACGCCTATTTTCTGCTCGGCGGCGATCCTAAAGTGCCGATCATTTACGAGGTCGACCGCATCCGCGACGGCAAAAGCTTCACCACGCGCAACGTCAAGGCGATCCAGCACGGTCACGCGATCTTTTCCATGTCGGTTTCGTTCCACGTCCATGAACAGGGCTTGTCGCATCAGTTCAAAATGCCCGACGTGCCGATGCCCGAGGCGCTGCCGGACGAAGCCGAGCTGAAAGAACGCATCTGGCCGAAAATGCCGGAGCCGGTGCGCCGCTATTATGAACGCGAACGGCCGATCGAATTGCGCCCGGTCGAGTACGGCCGCTATCTCGGCGAGAAAAATGAAAACGGCCGCTTTCACGTCTGGATCCGCGCCACCGGCCGCCTGCCCGACGAGCCGGCGATCCATCAATGCGTGCTCGCTTACGCTTCCGACATGATGCTGCTCGATGCCGCAATGATCCCGCACGGCCTTTCTGTGTTTAGCGAAAACATCATGGCGGCAAGCCTCGACCATGCGCTGTGGTTCCACCGGCCGTTCCGCGCCGACGAATGGCTGCTCTACGCCCAGGACAGCCCGAACCTGTCGGACTCGCGGGGTTTTTCGCGCGGCCTGATCTTCAAAAGCGATGGCACGCTGATCGCGTCGGTCGCCCAGGAAGGGCTGCTGCGATTGCGCCGAAACCCAGCCTGATGGTGGTTTGGCCGCGCCCAAAAGGCAGGCAAGCGGTCCAATCCCGCCCTGTTAAAGCGGCTAACTCAGCCTAATTTTTATGCTTCGTGTGCCCACGTTAGGTGGACGGAGAACACACATTGCTTGGGGCGATCTCAGCCTGCACCCCAAACATTGATGCTTTTCAGGCCGTTGCGACCGCGGTGCGACTTGGCACGGCGCTTGATTCCAACATCGCGCAGCGATGACGCGGCGGATGGCGACCGGCGCAGTCGTTGCTTGGCCGTTGGTGGCTCATCGCGGCAACGGCAGGGGCGACGGGAGGACAATCGATGAAAGTCGTCGTGGCTATTATCAAGCCATTCAAGCTCGACGAGGTGCGCGACGCGCTCACCAAGGTCGGTGTCCAGGGACTGACCGTCACCGAAGTGAAGGGTTACGGGCGGCAGAAGGGTCATACCGAAATCTATCGCGGCGCCGAATATGCCGTAAGCTTCCTGCCGAAGATCAAAATCGAAATCGCGTGCCCATCCAGCCAGGTCGACAAGGTGATCGACACGATCAGCGCGTCGGCGAAAACCGGACAGATCGGCGACGGCAAGATTTTCGTCTTCGGCCTCGACCACGCGGTGCGTATTCGCACCGGCGAAACCGACGCCAACGCGCTCTAGACCGCACGCGCTCCAACCGGTTTTGCTGCAACGCCTTGCCCGCGGGGCATGGCTGCGCATTTCCCTGCGCGCATGACGCGATTGCCAAAAGCTGCTAAGTCATCGGGCAAGAAAACCCAAACACAAAGCCCAAGCGAGGATGTCATGTACGCCAATCTCGAACTTTTCATCGACGGCAAATGGCTCGGCGGCGACGGCCGCAAGGGCGAGGACGTGCTCAATCCTGCGACCGAAAAGCCGCTCGCACACCTGCCGCATGCCAGCAAGGCCGATCTCGATGCCGCGCTTGAAGCCGCCAAGAAGGGGTTCGCGGTATGGCGCGGCACCTCGGCCTACGACCGCAGCAAAATCATGCACAAGGCCGCCGACCTGATGCGCGAGCGTCACGACGCGATCGCCAAGGTCATGGTACAGGAACAGGGCAAGGTCTATCCGGAGGCCCGCGGCGAGGTCATCGGCTCCGCCGATATTATCGACTGGTACGCCGAAGAGGGCCGCCGCTCCTATGGCCGCATCGTGCCGGGCCGCGGCAAGGGCGTTCGTCAGCTCGTGGTGCAGGATCCGATCGGCATCGTCGCCGCGTTCACGCCGTGGAATTTCCCGGTGCTGACGCCAGCGCGAAAAATCGGCGGCGCACTTGCAGCCGGCTGCTCGCTCATTCTCAAGGCTTCGGAAGAAACGCCGGGCGCCTGCATTGAAATGGTGCGCTGCTTCGCCGATGCCGGCGTGCCGGCGGGCGTGCTCAATCTGGTATTCGGCGTGCCCTCAGAAGTGTCCGAATATCTCATGAGCAAGAACGCGATCCGCAAAATCTCCTTCACCGGTTCGATCCCCGTCGGCAAGCATCTCGCCGCGCTCGCGGCCAAAGGCATGAAGCGCACCACCATGGAGCTCGGTGGCCATTCGCCGGTCGTGGTGTTCGCCGACGCCGATCCGGAAAAGGCGGCCGACACCATTGCGGCATTCAAATATCGCAACGCCGGCCAAGTCTGCATTTCGCCGACGCGTTTTTACGTACAGGAAGACGTCTATCCGCGCTTCCTCAAGCGCTTCACCGAATACGCTAAGGGCGTCAAGGTCGGCGATGGCATGGAAAAAGGCATCGCTATGGGCCCGATGGCCAATGCGCGGCGCATCGAGGCGATGGAAAGTTTCGTCAACGATGCGAAGCACCGCGGCGGCAAGATTCAGGCCGGCGGTGCGCGGCACGGCAACCAGGGCTACTTCTACGAGCCCACGGTTGTCACCGAAGTGCCTGACGATTCGAAAATCATGACGCAGGAACCGTTCGGGCCGGTGGCGCCGATCGTCACCTTCAAGACCTTCGATGAGGTCGTCGAGCGTGCCAATTCGCTCGAATTCGGCCTTGCGGCTTACGCCTTCACCACGTCTAACGCGACCGCCGCCGCGATCGGCGATGCGCTGGAGTCCGGAATGGTCGGCGTTAATTCGGTCGCGATCTCGACGCCCGAGACGCCGTTCGGCGGCGTCAAGGAAAGCGGCCACGGCAGCGAGGGCGGCATCGAAGGCCTCGGCGCCTATCTCGTCACCAAATTCATCTCGCAAGGCTGACGCACCTGCGACTGCTGAATTGCGAAACCGCCGGGACCAAAAATCCCGGCGGTTTCATTTTATTAAAATGAAACGCACGCGCTGCAATCGCGCCACGTTTCGAACGCGAATGTGTCGCTCCCACGGCAAACCAGGAGCGTCTTTTCAGATCGCAGCAATACCGTTTCAGGAACGAACGCCATGACTGCGCATTGTAAGTCCGTGGCGGGGTGTGAAGCGCGTGTTGTTGTCGATGGATATTCTCGCCTCTCTCCTCGCCTATCTCGTCTCCGTCACCGGCGTTATCGCCGCGCTGGCGATATCGTTCGTGGTCTACTTTTCTTCGCCCGATCAGCAGTCACCTATTCCGGCAAATGTCGTCGCTACGGCGAAGCCATCGCTCTTTGACGTGGCGGCGCCTGCCGAGATCAAGGGACTCAAACAAACGGACCTGCGCACCGCGTCGAAGGCCGAACAGGCCAAACCGGCATTGCCGGCAGTCGCGCTCGACGCGCAGCAGCAAAAACCGCAATCTTCACGGGCACAATTACGGCGGCCGGCCGAGAAAGATCGCGCCAAGCGTTTCGCGGAGCGGGCCAATACCGATTTTGAAACCCGCTTCCTGCACTACGACGATTGACGCGGCGCGGGCTCGACGACCCCGGCATTACTGCGACCGCTCCGTCGCGCCCGGCCCGGGAATAGCGCCCGCCGGGCATTTGCCGAGAATGATCATGCCGAGCACGTCATCCTCGCCGACGTCGGCTATGCGCGCGGTACCGACGACGCGTCCGTTCTTCATCACGCAGACCCGATCCGCCAGATCGAACACGTCGTGAATGTCCTGGCTGATCAGAAAGATGCCGATACCCTGGGCTTTGAGCTGTTTGATGAGATCGCCGACCTGAGCGGTTTCCTGCGGGCCGAGCGCCGCGGTCGGTTCGTCCATGATCAGGATCTGCGCGTTGAACAAAATCGCGCGCGCGATCGCCACCGACTGGCGCTGGCCGCCGGACAGCGCCTTGACCGGATCCTTGAAGCGCTGAAAGTTCGGGTTGAGCCGGCCCATCGCTTTGCGTGCCGCGGCTTCCATGGCGATGTCGTCGAGCGTGCCCCAGCGCGCTTGCAGTTCGCGGCCGAGAAACAGGTTGGCGGCGGTGTCGACGTTTTCGGCGAGCGCGAGCGTTTGATAGATCGTTTCGATGCCGTAGCGCTTGGCGTCACGCGGATTGGCGATGGCCGCTTCCTCGCCGCGAACGGCGATGGTCCCGGAATCGCGCCGGTAGGCGCCGGAGAGGATCTTGGCCAGCGTCGATTTGCCGGCGCCGTTATGGCCGACCAGCGCCATCACCTCGCCGGGTTGGAGATCGATGGACACCCGGTCGACGGCGTGAATGCCGCCGAATGAAAGCGAGATATCGCGCATTTCGACAAGCGGCGTGCGCGGGGCGGTCACGACCCGCTCCCGGTGCGGCGGCGATAAATCGTGTCGATACCCACTGCGCCGACCAGCACGATTCCGACGACGATGTTCTGTAACGGCGTATCGACGCCAAGCAGCACCATGCCCGACTGCAGCGACTGCATCAGCACCGCCCCCAGCATCGCACCGGCCACAGAGCCGATGCCGCCGGCGAGTGAGGTACCGCCGATTACGGCCGCGGCGATGACCAGAAGCTCGGCGAGGGTGCCCTCGGAATTGGTGGCGGCATTGAGCCGCGCGATCGAGATCGCGCCGGCGATGGCGGCAAGCAGGCCCATCAGCATGAACACCTTCACGATCACCCAGCGCGTGTTAACGCCGGCAAGCTCGGCCGCTTCCGGGTTGCCGCCGATGGCATAGACGTAACGGCCGAAGCGCGTCCGCCTGGCGAGAAAGGTCATCACCACGCCGGCGCCGATAGCGATCAGCACCGGAATGGCGATGCCGTGCGCGATGAACAGGCCGCCGTCGGGGATCGCGATGTGGCTTGCTTCGGCATAGCGGCGCACGCTGCCAATCGGCCACGGATAAGCGTTGGCGACCGCGACCGCGGCGAGGATCAGCACGCAGCCGGCAGCGCTAAGAAAAACTTCCGCTCTCATCGGCCGCAGCGGAAAGTCGAATTTTCTGCGCCGGGCGCGGCTATGCGCCAGCGACAAGATCACGGCGGCGCAGGCGATGAGGCCGAACACCCAGCTCCACGTCGCGCCGATCGAACCTTCAGGTCCGCCGCCGAGAAGGGTGAACCGGTCGTCGAGCGGCGCCACGGTCTGGCCGCTCGTCACCCACCACGCCGCGCCGCGCCAGACCAGCAGCCCGCCGAGCGTCACGATGAAGGCCGGGATGCCGAGATAGGCGATGATGCAGCCTTGCAACGCGCCGAGCACGACGCCGAGGACGAGCCCGGCCGCGAGCGTCAGCATCCAGGTCGCCGGATGCTCGAAGCCGAGCAGTTTCGGCAGCAGGTCGGTCTGGATGACGCCCATTACCATGCCGTTAAAGCCGAGCATCGAACCGATCGATAGATCGATATTACGCGTCACGATGACCAGCACCATGCCGGTCGCCATGATCGCCACCGACGACGATTGCACCGACAGGTTCCAGAGATTGCGCGGGGTGAGGAACAGGCCGCCGGACAGTACATGGAACGCGATCCAGATCGCCAGCAGTACGCCGACCATACCGAGCATGCGGGTGTCGAGTTCGGTCGATCTGAGGAAGCGCGCGAGCGGCGGCATTCGGCTATTCAACCGCAGACCTTGATCGTGCCGGGCTTCACGCCCTGGCAGACCTCGTCCCTTTTGATCCAGCCCGCGTCGATGACGACGTCGAGATTGTCTTTGGTGATCGGGATCGGGATGAGGAACAGCGAACTCATCTCGATTTTTCTCGGGCCGCCGGAAAATTTCACCGCGCCGGCGATGTCGCTCATCTTTTTGCCGTCGGCGAGCAGCGTGGCGATCTCGGCGGCCTTCTTGCCGAGCGCGCGCGCGTCCTTCCAGACCGAGACGGTCTGCGTTCCGAGCGCGATGCGGTTGAGCGCGGCATGATCGCCGTCCTGACCGGAAACCGGTACGGCACCAGCCATGCCTTGCGCCGCCAGCGCGGCAATGGCGCCGCCGGCCGTGCCGTCGTTGGACGCCGCCACCGCATCGACCTTATTGCCAGTCTTGGTCAGGATTTGCTCCATGTTACGTTGCGCATTGGCCGGCAACCAGCCGTCGGTATAAGCCTCGCCGACATTTTTGATCGTGCCAGCGGCGATGGCGTCTTTCAGCACCTCCATCTGGCCTGAGAATAAAAAGTTGGCGTTCGGATCGGCGGACGATCCCTTGATGAAGACGTAATTGCCGGCCGGCTTCACGGCGAAGACCGCGCGGGCCTGCATGCGCCCAACCTCTTTGTTGTCAAAAGTAATGTAGAACGCGTTCGGATTTTCGATCAGCCGGTCGTAGCCGATCACCGGAATGCCTTCGTCGACCGCTTTTTGTACCGCAGGCGCGATGGCGGAGGAATCCTGCGCCAGCACGATCAGCGCGTTGGCGCCCTGCGCGATCAGGCTCTCGATGTCGGTCAGTTGCTTCTGCGCCGAGGATTGTGCGTCAGCGGAAATATATTTGTCGCCGTCCGCCGCGACCACGGCTTTGATCGCGGCCTCGTCGGTCTTCCAGCGCTCCTCCTGGAAGTTCGACCACGACACGCCGACCACTTTGCCCTTGGCTTCCGCGGCCGCAGCAAAGCAAATCGACAGTGCGACATAGGCCAGTAGAGCGGTTGCGAGCCTCCTCATGGCGACCCCTCCGCATCCACTCGAGTCAGAGGATATTGTGCATTGCAGCATTGTTGAGCCCGCATGGCGGAACAGAAGTGGGAATTCCTCGCGATCATTCCATCATTTAGCAAAAGCGCGGCCATGCGCGCTGCCGCCGCCGCACAAAAAAGTGACGATCACCGCCGCACCTTCGGCGCTCGCTGCTCATAGCTGTCGGTTGTGGTCTTTGCCATCCCGGCCGCGCAAAAAAGAATCCGTTCGCCTTGGGAAACGCCTGAACCAAAGGAGCGCTGACGAGAGATCGGAGACTTTAATTATGAGCGAGCTCCAGAGCAGATCTGCGGGTAATGTCGCGCCAAAGGTTCAGATCAATCCGCCCGATATTGTGCGCCATCGAAGCGCCGACTGGGGCCCCATCCGCGCCGAAGTGATCGAGGTCAATCGGCGGGAGCCCTTCGATTATAAATTCCACGGGCTCGACCACCTGCTGATCATGAGCGAGCGCGCCGCGCGCGACGATGGCGAGACGCTGGTAGAAGGTCTGCCGAAATCGACGCTGCGGGAATTCAGCCGCAAAATGAGCCTGGTCCCGGCTGGTCACGAGTTTCATGGCTGGCAAAAACCGCGCACGCTGACGCGAGTCACGTATTTCTACATCGATCCGCACAGCACTCTGTTCGGCAGCGAAGGCGGCCTCGCTGGCGTTGATTTCAAGCCCAAGTTGTTTTTCTTCGATAGTGATCTGTGGGCGACGACAACCAAGCTGAAGATTCAAGCCGAACAACAGGCCAGCGGACGACGATCCTACGGCGAAGCGTTGAGTGTGGTCTTGGCGCATGAGCTGGTGCGGTTCAACAACGGCACCGGCGGCGGCAATCACAGTATGCGCGGTGGACTTGCCGGTTGGCAGAAGAACCAGGTGAGAGATTATATCGAGGAGCATCTCGACGAGGAAATCTCACTGGTGACATTGGCCGAGCTTGCCCACTTAAGCTCGTTTCATTTTGCGCGCGCTTTCAAGCAAAGTTTCGAGTTGCCGCCGCACCGTTATCTGACGCTCCGCCGGATTGAACGCGCCAAAGAACTGCTGAGCCAGCCGGAAATGTCCGTAACACGGATCGGACTCAACGTCGGCTTCAGCGATACCAGTTCTTTCAGCTCGGCGTTTCGCCGGCAGACGGGAGTTACACCGACTGACTTTCGCCGCGTCCTCGCCTGACGTTTTGAGGCGGCGATATCGCCGCGAATGCTGTTCTGCGCAGGAACGCCCCAAACATGGCAAAGCATCAAAAGTGCTGGCCGCACTCATCGCTACATTCTGAGACGGGTTCACGCGATGAGGAATTCCGGCGATGCCTGGCAAACTTCTCTACCTCCTGGGAAAGGTCCGCGGCGCGGCGCGAATGTCGCTGGTATTGCGCATTCTGCTGTTGAGCGAGTGCGCACTGGGCGGCGGCAAACCGAGCAGACCGACCGCTGACCCGCAGGATTTGGCGCGCTGCGTTGCGCCTTGCGTATCCCTCCGGAGTGAACACGGCGGCAGGCTTCACGCCGCTTTATTGCGCAAGACTCACCCAATTGCAGCAACGGCGACAAGCAACCTCTCCACCAGCATCTAGTTAGCTAGCTGTATCGCCGAGAGACCGTCTTCCGCTCGGCGAAGAGAAGCAAAAGTCTGGAAGATTTTTAACTTCGAGCAGAGGAGAAGGAACATGAAGAAGTTTCTAGCTGCCGTGGCCGTGCTGACGGTCGTCGCAACGCCGGCGTTGGCCCAAGTCAGCGCCCAGCGCGCCGCCGCGATCGAAAAGTGCACTCAGTCAGCTAATGCGGAATACGGACCGAGCGGCGACACGAGTTGGCGCAGGTTCAATCACGACGCTTACGCTGCATGCATGGCTGATGCCGGGCAACTGCCGTAGTCGCCTTCCACAGTTGTACATCCGGTCCAAGCCGAAAAAATCCGAGGTCTTTGTACCCGAGGGTTCCGAGGAGGATCGGATGACAGCTGCACAGTCTCTGGAACAACGTGTCGCCGCCTGAATGGAGCGACCGCCGGCGGTGCATCGGCGTGGTTCATGATTTCGGAAGCCTATGATTCCAGCAATTCCGGACAAAGCGCAGCAAGGCTCATCAAACGTCTTCGCACCCAGCCATTATTTGATCGATGTAGCCCACGGACGGTCCGTGGACCCAATCCACCAAAGAAGGAACTGTAAGATGACTATCTCCAGCAAATTGTCCCTGGTCTCCGTCCTTACGCTGCTCGTCGCGTCGCCGGCAGTCGCGGCGCAACTGTCCGCAACTGAGGGCGACTACTATGCGCCGTCCGCCACGATCGCGCAGCAGCCCACCGCCGCGCAAACGCAGCAGGCCGAGCAGGGCGACTTTTACGCGCCCGTTGCGACGATTGTGCAGCAGCCGACCGCCCGCGAATTGGACCAACCGCGGGAAGGCGACTTCTACGCGCCGACCAGCAATTAAGTGCGAACCGACGTTATCGCCCTCCGGATCGGTTTTGTGCCGGGGGGCGATACGTTTCCTCGGCACAGCGTTGACGGACTGGGCGAACGACCTAACCAGGAGCACGAAAATGTTCAGGACAATGATGGCCGCAAGGACAATCATTCTCGCATTGGCGCTTCTCGCCAGTGCAGCGACGGCCACCTTGGCGGCCGCGCCCTGTGGCGCCTCCATCCAATGCGACGGCGGCCCATCGTCGCCCGTCAGATGTACGCCAGACGGCTGGTAGTCACGGGCAAGCGCAGCAGCAGGCGGGCAGCAAGCAGACTTCTCGCCCTACACCCGAATCCCGCTCGCGAGGATTGCGTCCGCGAGTTCGGCGGCAGGTCCGTGTAAGGTTCTCCCGGCGCCGAGCAGAACGAACTCGACTGTGCCAAGATCGGGCAGACCGTGACCGCTTGGAAGTTCGGCAAGGCCGATAGGGATCAAACCTTCCGAGACAACCGTGACGCCGAGCCCGGCGAGCGCGGCGGCGCGCAGTCCGCTCAAGCTGCCGCTCGTGCACGCGATGCGCCAGGGGCGACCGGACCGCTCAAGCGCGGCGAGAGCGATCTCGCGGGTGATGCTCGGTGGTGAATAGAGAATGAGAGGTACCGGCGCGGAAGGATCGAGCCTTCGCCCGTCGCCGGTCACCCAGACCAATCGATCGCGCCAGACCAGGCGGCCGCGGTCCTCGCCCGGACGGCGCTTGCCGCAGACGAGGTCGAGCTCTCCGCGCTCAAGCTTCTCGTTGAGCTGGCCGCTCATACCGACGGTCAACTCGAACTCGACCAGCGGATGCGTGCGGACAAACTCGCGCAGCACTTCCGGCAGAAGCGACGCCACGAAATCCTCCGACGCACCGAACCGCAGCCGACCGCGCAGCTGAGAGCCGGCGAAATAGCGCTCCGCCCGTTCGTTCGCCGCCAGGATACCGCGGGCGAACTCGATCATAGCCTCGCCGTCGACTGTTGTTGCCACTGAATGGGTATCGCGAACGAAGAGCCGGCGGCCGGCCTCTTCCTCCAGCTTGCGGATGTGCTGGCTGACCGTCGATTGGCGCAGACCGAGACGTTCGGCCGCTTGGGTGAAGCTCCGGGTTTGCGCGATCGCCAGGAACGTTTGCAGCAGGACGGGATCCAGCATGAGTGCTCATCACGAAATACGATTACAATAATAGCCGTGTGCGGTATTAACAATGACTGAATTTGGCTGATATCAAGGACGATCGCCAAGAAAGGCTCTCGCCATGCCGTCGTTCTGCTCCGTCTGGTCGCGTATCGATCGGTTCCTCACCGCCATCCTGCTGACCGTCGCCTTCGCCTCGCTGATGCCGGCGCGCGGCGAGGCAGCGGTGGCTTTCGGTTGGCTGACGGATGCCGCCATCGCACTGTTGTTCTTCATGCATGGCGCGCGGCTGTCGCCCCAAGTCGCGCTTCTTGGCGCGCGGCAGTGGCAGCTACACACGATGGTGTTTCTGAGCACGTTCGTGCTGTTTCCGCTGCTCGGAATTTCCGCGCGCTTCCTCGCCCCAAATCTCCTGCCCGCGCCGCTCTGGGCCGGACTGATTCTGCTCACCGCCCTGCCCTCGACGGTGCAGGCTTCGATCGCCTTCACGCCGGTGACCGGCGGCAACGTGCCGGCGGCTTTGTGCAGCGCGTCTGCATCGAATCTTCTCGGCGTTTTTCTGACCCCTCTTATCGCCGGTTTCCTGCTCGCCCGGCACGGCGTCGACCTGTCGGCGCGGTCGATTCTTGCCATCGTCGTGCAGCTTCTGGTGCCGTTCGTGGCGGGTCAGCTGTCGCGGCCATGGCTCGGCGCCTATGTCACGCGCCATCCACGCGCGCTCAAAAGCGTGGATTACGGGTCGATCCTTCTCATCGTCTACGCGGCCTTCAGCGCGGGCGTCGTCAACGGCATCTGGCATCAGATCGATGCGACCCAGCTGTTCCAGGTTGCACTCGTCGATGCCGCACTGCTTGCGACCGTGATGACAATTCTCACCTTTGGCAGCCGGCAGCTCGGCTTTTCGCGCGCTGACGAAATTGCCATCGTTTTCTGCGGATCGAAGAAAAGCCTCGCCAGCGGCCTGCCGATAGCGACGCTGCTGTTCGCAGGACATGTTGGGCTCGTCGTCATACCGGTGATGGTGTTCCACCAGATGCAACTCATGATCTGCGCGTCGCTCGCGCGGTACTACGCGGCGCACGGGGACGCGAGCGAACACCTTGCAGGTGTTCCGGCCGCGTCCGCCTGAGCAATCCGAATTAGAATCGGATGTGCGCGTCGTTACGCATAAGGAAGTGGCGGAGAGGGAGGGATTCGAACCCCCGATACGGTTGCCCGTATGCCGCATTTCGAGTGCGGTGCATTCAACCGCTCTGCCACCTCTCCGGAAGGGCCAAATACGCGAGCGTTGCGGGGCCGTATTTAGCGGCCGTCCGCCGGGGAAACAAGACCGGAGTGGCTTACAGAGCGTGCAGTTACGCGTACAGTTGCACTTAGAGTTCTCTGCCGATCTTGCGGTCGAGCGAATAGGGGCCGCCGCCACGGAGCGCAATGGCGCACGAGATCAGTCCCCACAGCAGCACATATTCGTAGCCCCGCTTCATCCAGCCGAAGCCGTTGCCCCAGTAAGCAATGAAGATGCACAGCATTTCGATGGCGGCCGCTGCCGCGAAGAAGCGCGTGAACAGGCCCAGAATGATGCAGACCCCGCCAAGCATCTCGATGAGAACTCCACCAGAACAAGGCCGGCGGCACGAAACCGAGATCGGCATAGGCCTTCAGGAACGCGTCGGTCGGCCCGATCATAATCTTGTTGTAACCGTGCACGAACAGGTTCCAGCCGACGGCGACGCGTATGATCAGCCACGATAACGGACCGATCGCGTCGTAGAACGGTTTGAGTGGTGGAAAGAAAAGCCGTGGCTCGGCCAGCGTCGCTGCCATGATGTCCTCCCCGGTAGAACAAGTTTCTTGTACCCGGACAAACCCCGCTGGCCGGCATTTATTTCGCTGGCACTACCAGCGAATAGCGCTCGTCGGCGGCCAAAACTTCGGCCATCGGGACGCCGAGCTCCTTGCGCACGATGTTGGTGCCGAGCACCAGCGAGACGATTTTGTAGAAGGCGTGGCGGCGGCTCATGCCTTCGCGGCCCATGCCGCAGTCGGTCGAAATCACCAGCCGCTCCGGCGGAATGAACTTGAGCGCGGCGCGGATCTTTTCCGCTACCTCGTCCGGGCTTTCGACCTGGAGCCCATGATGGTCGATGACGCCGATGGCGATTTTTTTCTCGGTGATGGCCTTACCGATAGCTTCGAGGTCAATGCCGCCGGAGCTCGACGATTCGAAGGTGATCACGTCGGCATCGACGGTGTTGTAGGTCTCAAGCGCCGGCTTGTAGCTCTGCACTTGCGCGAACATCCTCTGCTGCGAGGGATTGCCCCAGCAGGAATGAGCCCACACTTCGGTCTTGGCGCGCAGCCCCTTCACCGTGCGATTGAACACCTCGACCATCAATTGCGGATTGATCACTTTGTCCTGGATCTTGCGCACCGCGATCAGGTGGATCTGCGGCTCCTCGATTTGGATGACCGGGCAGCCCGCGTCGGCAAGCTCGTGATATTCCTCGTTGAAGGCGTCGGCGATCGCGAACATGCGGTCCGGAATGCTCTTGTAGTAACGGTCTTGCAGCGCGAAGGCGACGATTTCCGCCGACACCGCGCCGAATTTGACCGGCTTGGTGGTGAAGCGCTGCGCCGCCTTCCACATCGCGGTGTATTGCAGATTGCCGCGGCCGATCGGGCCGGTGATCACCGGCATCACGCGCGATTCCAGATAATCATGCAGGATGTGCCCGCGCGGGAACCAGATGCCGCCGCGGCCGGCCGGTGTCGCCACCGGATGCTCGATGTCGAGGCCGCTCATGTGATTGGGCGGGTAGGCAGTCCAGCTCTGGCCGCCGACGTCATCGTCAAAGTGAGCATCACCGTCAGTGACGATGTCGAGCCCGGCGACTTCCTGGTCGCGCAAATAACAGGTCACCGCGTCTTCGTACTGCTCGCGAAAGCGGCGGCTGACCATGGCTTCGAGAAAATGTCGGGTACCGAGATTTTCCGTGTACCAGCTCGGCCGCGGCAGCGAGCCGGTGATCGTCGTCGGCAATTTGATATCTTTTGTCGCCCGAAACATGGAACGCCTCCCCAAGGAAATTCGCGGCTTATACGCTTAGCTTAGCAAGGCGCGGCTGCCGTTGATAAGCGCCTACCAAACGATGCACGGTGGCCCACGCACCACACCTGCGCCATGAGTGGGCAGGGTGTTTGCGAGGAGCGTCGAAGCGAATTGGAAGTGAGCCGCTTAAGTGCCGGTGAATACCGGCTTGCGCTTTTCCATGAACGCGGTGCGGCCTTCAGTGTAGTCGCGGCTGGCGAAGCACTGCTCCACCATCTCGGTGGCGCGGGCGAGATTTTTCTTCGACTCGTCCGTCATGACCTGACTGACCGTAAACTTCACCGCCTTGATCGTGAGCGGCGCATTGGCCGAGATCATGTCGGTGACGCCTTTGACATAGGTTTCAAGCTCGGCCGCCGGCACGACGCGATTGATCAGGCCCATCATGCGGGCTTCCTCAGCGTCGAACTGGCGCGCGGTGTAGAAAATCTCCTTGGCGAAGGACGGACCGACGATATCGACCAGGCGCTTGACGCCGGTATAGCCATAGCCCAGACCGAGTTTTGCCGCCGGTACCGCGAAGCGCGAATTGTCGGAAGCGATGCGCAGGTCGCAGCAGGTGGCGAGCCCGAGCCCGCCGCCGATGCAATAACCCTGGATCATGGCGATGGTGGGCTTGGGAAACTCAGCGATGCTGGCATAGGTCGCGTCGGTCTTGGCGTTGTAGGCGCGCACGGCTTCCATCGTGGAGCGCTCGCTGCCGAATTTCGAAATGTCGGCGCCCGACACGAAAGCTTTGCCGCCGGCGCCGTTGAGCACGACGACGCGAATCTCCGGGTCGGCGGCGAAGCCGTTGAGAATGCTTGTGGTCGCCTCCCACATTTCCAGCGACACCGCGTTGTGCCGTTCCGGATTGTTGAAGGTCACGATGCCGACGCCCCCTTCCTTGCGCGAGAGCATCTTGTCGGTCATGGCTAGGCTCCTCATTCCCTGATCTGTCATCATCCGCGAAGGCGGATGATCCAGTAATCACCTTATTCAACGATCAATAACATGCGCGGCGCTTACTGGATGCCCCGCCTGCGCAGGGCATGACAACGACAAAGTATCATCACACTGCCCCCGCCTTATGCAGCGCCGCGATCTCTTTCGGCTTGAAACCGAATTCCTTGAGCACGGCGTCGGTATGTTGGCCGAGTTCCGGCGGCGGCGCCACGAACCGCGACGGCGTGCGCGACAGCGTAACCGGCTGTGCAACGAGCTTCATTTTGCTTTTATCCTTTTTGGTCACGCTCTGCGCCATGCGCAGGTGCTCGACCTGCGGGTCGGCGAACATCTGGTCGACGGCGTAGATCGGCCCGCACGGCACGCCAGCTTTGTTGAGGCGCTCAATCCATTCGGCGCTGGTGTGGCTCGCCATATAAGTGTCGATCTCGGCGTTGAGCGCGTCGCGATTTTTCGAGCGCAGCGCGCCGCTCTGATAGTCCGGATTTCTCAGGAGCGCCGGCGCCTCGGCGGCCTCGCAAAAGCGCTCCCAGATTTTCTGCCCCGTGGCGGCGATGTTGATGTGGCCGTCTTTGGTCTTGAACACGCCGGTCGGAATGCTGGTCGGATGATTATTGCCGGCCTGTTTCGCCACCTCGCCCTGCACCAGATAACGCGCAGCCTGAAAATCGAGCATGAAAACCTGCGCCTGCAAAAGCGAGGTGGAGATATATTGGCCTTTCTTCGATTTCTCGCGCTCGAGCAGCGCGACCAGGATCCCGATCGAGGCAAATAGTCCGGCGCTGAGATCGGCAATCGGAATGCCCACGCGTACGGGGCCCTGACCCGGCAGGCCGGTGATCGACATCAGCCCGCCCATGCCCTGCGCGATCTGATCGAAGCCCGGCCGGTTGGCGTAGGGGCCGTCCTGGCCGAAACCGGAAATACTCGCATAGACGAGGCGCGGATTGATCCTGGATAGCGCCTTGTAATCGACGCCGAGCCGTTTCTTCACGTCGGGCCGAAAATTCTCGACGACGACATCGGCCTTTTTGACCATGCGCTTGAATGCGGCGAGCCCTTCGGGAGCTTTCAGGTTCAGCGTCATGCTGCGCTTGTTGCGATGCAGGTTCTGAAAGTCCCCGCCCTCGCGCGGCCCGCCCATTGGCTCTTCCGGTCCGGGCGGCGATTCGATCTTGATGACATTGGCGCCCCAGTCGGCGAGCTCGCGCACGCAGGTCGGGCCCGACCGCACGCGGGTAAGATCGAGCACTGTAAATCGTGCAAGAGCCTTGGAAGCGTGGGGAAAGGGCATTGCTGGCGTCTCCGATGCCGGATTGATGCCGGCTTATTTTTGCGGCTCTTCGGCGAAGGGCCAGAATTTCTCTGATCCGACCGGCATTGTCCACCGGCTAAAGCCGCCATGCAGCCAGTCGTTCGCGGCGCGCAGAGGCGATAAGGTAGGACATGCAAACGGCCATCTTTCCGGCACTTTCGGGAGGCGATCATGAACGAAGATGCATTCAACGTAAGTTTGCGAAAATTCCTGAAAAAAGTGGGCATCACCTCGCAGCGCGAAATCGAGCAGGCGGTGCGGGCCGCCGTCGCTGCCGGCAAGCTTAAAGGCAATGAAGCGTTGCCGGCCAAGATGATGTTGACGGTCGGTGGCATCGGATTAGCGGTCGAGATCCAGGGTGACGTCGAGCTGGAGTGACGGTTCGCCGTCGTGTTGTGCCAATGCAATGTCGGGAAAAGTCATGTTCGATTTACGTCCTGTGATGGTTGCGTCCGTACTCTTTTTTTCCGGTCCGGTGATGGCGCTGGGGCAGGACCATCCCAATCCCGGCGGCGGCGACCACCCGGATCGCCTGGCTGCACCACAAGGTCAACAACAGCCAGGACCGCCAAACGCGCCAGCGCACCAGGAAGAGACGCACCCAGCGTCGAGCGCGGGCGTGCTTGCTCTGCTACCGGCCGATTCCGCCACCGAACACAGCATCGATACGCCCTCCGGCAAACTCGCCTATACGGCGACCGCCGGAACGTTCTCGCTTTTCAATCAGTCCGGCGAGCGCTCGGCGGGGATTTTCTACACGGCCTTCGTCGCCAAAACGGCGAACCCGGCAGCGGCGGCGGCGCGGCCGGTCACTTTTGTATTTAACGGCGGACCCGGCGCCGCGTCCGCGTTTCTCAACTTGGGGCTGGTCGGTCCGCGCATCGCCGAGTTTGGTCTGGACGGCCGCGACGGCTCCAACGTTCGTCTTGTCGACAATCCCGATACCTGGCTCGCTTTCACCGATCTCGTGCTGATCGATCCGGCCGGCACCGGCTGGAGCCGCGCGGCCAAGTCGGATAACGCGAGCGCCTTCTGGGACGTGCATACTGACGCCGAATCCATGGCGAAGGTCATCGCTCTCTATGTCGCGAAGAACAGTCGCGCCAGTTCGCCGAAATATATTCTCGGCGAAAGCTACGGCGGCTTTCGATCCGCCAAGGTCGCGCGCGTCCTGCAAAGCGACGAGGGGATCGTGATTTCCGGCATCCTGATGCTCTCGCCAATGCTCGAAGGCGCCTTTCAGTTCGGCGGTGACCGTTTCGCGCTCGGCGCGGCGCTGCAGTTGCCGTCGCTCGCGGCGGCCGAACTCGAGCGCCGCGGTGCTTTCAGCAAGACCGCACTTGCCGATGCCGAACATTTTGCGATGACCGATTATCTCACCACGCTCGCCGGCCCGGCGCCGCAAGGCGATACGGCGAAGAAATTCTATGCGCGCGTTGCGCAAGTCACCGGGTTGCCGGCCGATACCGTCGCCGAATCCCGCGGCTTCATCCGCGACGATTATGTGAAGAATTTCGATTCCAGCGACCACAAGATCGTCAGTCATTATGACGCGACCTTCGCGTCCGATGATCCTTATCCAGAAACACCGTCGCCGCGCGGACCCGATCCCATCCTCGATGGCGTGATCCGCGGCTATGGCGGTGCGTTCGTTGGTTACGCGCGCGACGAGCTCGGGTTCAAGACCGAGATGAGTTACAACCTGCTCGACGCCACTATCTCCTCAAAATGGGACTGGGACGAAAACCACGGCCAGCCGAGCGCGGTCGACGATCTGCGCGTACTGCTCGCGCTCACCCCATCATTCCGGCTTATGATCGCGCACGGCTATAGCGACATGGTCACGCCCTATGCGGTGACGCGTTATTTGCTCGAACATCTGCCGCCCGTAGCGGGCGCCGATCGTGCCAAGCTGCAGCTCTACCGCGGCGGCCACATGTTTTATCTCGAACCGGACTCGCGCAAGGCGTTCACCGCCGACGCCCGCACCATGTACCCCGCGCCTTGACGGATCGCCTTCGGCGTTAACCGTAATCCGCGTCTTGCCGGGGCTGGCGCGCTGAAAATCACGCGATTTTCGGCTGCGAAGGGGAGCGGCGCTTTGTCTCACCATGGAGCGGGGCATTCGTCCATCGCTTTGTTTGCGATCATTTTTCCGTCGCGCGGCGGTGCCTGGCGGTGCCGTAACCGAAAAGCTGCTGCTGCGGCCGGCGCCATCGCCGGCCGCAGTCGCCGCATTGCCTTTGGCGCCGTAATGCGACAATCGTTTGATTGAACAATGCAGGGTATTTGCCCTAAATAGCCGACCCATACGCCACCCAAAACAGTTTCAGGGAGAACCAAATGTCCAAGGAAACTAACAGCCTCGCCGTGAAGCGGCGGACGCTACTGAAGGCCGGGCTTGCGCTCGGTGCCATGCAGGTCGCCAGCCCCTTCGTCGTGAAGTCGCTTGCCGACGAGCCGGTGAAGATCGGGCTCGACAATCCGCTCACCGGAACTTTCGCCGCGCTCGGCAAGAACGAATTGATCGGCGCGCAGCTCGCGGTCGATCAGATCAACGCCAAGAACGGCATTCTCGGCCGTCAGGTTCAGCTTCTCGTCGAAGATTCCACCAGCGGCGACACCGCAACCGCTGTGCAGAAGGCCGACAAGCTGATCGACCGCGACCAGGTCGACTTCCTCATCGGCAACATCAATTCGGCGCTCGCGCAAGCGATGGCGAACGAAAGCAATCAGAAAGGCAAATTCCACATTGTGCCCGGCGGCCATACCGACTCGGTCACCGGCACGCAGTGTCATTGGAACGTGTTCCGCGTCTGCAACACGACGCGCATGGAAACGAACTCGGTCTCCAAGCTGCTGCTCTCCAGCTACGGCAAGAAGTGGTACTTCATCACCACGGACTATGCCTTCGGCCATTCGCTGCAAAAGGGCTTCGAGGCCAGTCTCACGGCCGCCTCAGGCACCGAGCTCGGCGCCGATTTCACTCCGCTCGGCACCACCGACTTCTCGGCCAACCTGATCAAGGCGCAGTCCACCAATCCGGATGCGATCATTCTTCTGTTGGCCGGCGACGACATGATCAACTGCCTCAAGCAGGCGGTGCAGTTCGGGCTGAACAAGAAGATTCACATCGCTGGTGCGCAGCAGGAGATGGAAGTCAATAAGGGCCTGCCGCCGGAAGCGCTGTTCGGCGACTGGGTGTTCGAATGGTACTGGAAGCAGCCCGGCGTGCCGCACGTCGAGCAATTCGTCGCCGACATCCGCAAGCGCACCGGCGGCAACGTTCCGACGGCCCGCACCTGGTTCGGCTACGCCGCAATCAACACCTGCAAGCTCGCCGCCGAAAAGGCGAAGTCGCTCGACTCCGTCAAAATGGCCAAGGCGATGCAGGGCCTCGTCCTGCCGCCGGAAATCGCGCTGATGCCCAACAATCCTTACTACCGCGAAGGCGACAACCAGCTGATGCCGACGCTGTTCGTCGGTCAATCGCAGCCGGCGCCGGCCGGCGGCGATCCGGAAGACCTGTTCAAGGTCAACCAGCTGATCAAGGGCGACGAGGCGGCGCTTTCGGTCGAAGGGACCGGATGCAAGATGACCTGGCCGGCTTGAGGTTTGGCCGGCCTGAGCGGTTAAGCATTGGCCGCTTGAGTTTGGCTAAGCTAAGGCTATTGGTGTTATGAACTGCCCGGGCGCCGCCTCAAAGTGGCGCCCGGAATTCTGGGTGGGTTGAGGGGTTTACCAAGCGATGTCCGGGGAAGGTGACCGCATCAGCGCCGCCGCAAGCCTGGCGTGATCGACTGACGGTAATGGCGTTGCTTCGCGTATGACACAACTGCTTCTGTTCAACGTCTTCAACGGCCTGATCATCGGCGCGTTCTATGCGCTGATGGCGCTTGGGCTCTCGCTCATTCTCAATCTGTCGGGCGTGATCAATTTCGCCCACGGCGGCTTTTTGGCGATCGGCGGCTATCTCGCCTACACGCTGATCCCGTATCTCGGCTATTGGGGCGCGCTACTCGTATCGCCGTTCCTCGTCGCCTTTATTGGCATTCTCGTCGAGCGTTTTTTGGTCCGCAGGCTTTACGGGCGTGACCCGCTTTACAGCCTGCTATTGACCTTCGGATTGGCGTTTATGATCGAGGACGGAACGCGCTTTATTTGGGGCGCGCAGAGCCTTCCTTTTCAGATTCCGAGCTGGCTCGCAGCGCCGTTGAGCTACGAATACTTCTTTCTCACCGGCTATCGCGTGTTCATGGTGCTGCTCGTCGCAGCGGTCGTGGCCGGCCTGTTCTTCATCCTGACGTACACACGCCTTGGCATTCGCATCCGCGCCGGCACGCTCGATCTCGAGACCGTCTCGGTGCTCGGCGTCAACGTACGCGTGTTGCGCAATCTGAATTTCGGTCTCGGCATCTATCTCGCCGGGCTCGCCGGCGTGTTGGCCTCGGGCATGCTCGGATTGCAGCCGACGGTCGGCGACAATCTGATCATGCCAAGCTTCATCGCCATTATCGTCGGTGGCCTGGGTTCGCTACCCGGCACGCTCGCCGGAGGCATCCTGATCGGCGTCGTCTCTGGCGTCACAACCGTATTTCTGCCGTCGGCGAGCGAGGCGGTGATGTATGTGATGATGGCAGCGGTGCTGATCGTCCGGCCGCGCGGTCTGTTGGGCGAAGAGGGGCGCTTCTGATGAAATTCGACAAGCGCGCCGGGGATATTCTGGTCTGGGCGGCACTGCTGAGCGCACCGTTCTGGCTGCCGTTCCTCGGCAGCTATGTCGAGCTTGGTACCCGCGTGGTGATCTACGCGCTCGCCGCCATGGCGCTGAATTTTCTGCTGGGCTACACCGGCGTGCTGTCGTTCGGCCACGCCGCCTATTTCGGGCTTGGCGCCTACGGCACTGCGCTGACCATAAAATACCTCTATCCGAGCACGCCCGTCGGGATGCTTGCCGGCATCGTGTTGGGCACCGCGGCGGCGGCGATTATCGGTCCGATGATCGTGCGGCTGCGCGGCGT
>Ga0181537_10000690_pt1 | contig 31438 bp, 25 predicted proteins | sample PEATcosm2014_Bin_39_FD_119765 | JGI IMG/M metagenome (GOLD analysis project Ga0181537, IMG submission 119765) | Peatland microbial communities from MTU Mesocosm Facility, Houghton, MI, USA - PEATcosm2014_Bin23_10_metaG | ecosystem: Environmental > Terrestrial > Soil > Wetlands > Peat | place... | reverse complement strand
CCGCTGACCTCCCAGGCCAGCTTGTAGTTCGTATCGACGCTGTCGAGGGTCTCCTTGACCCAAGCCTTGAGCTTGTCGCTGGTCCACACATCGTTGAAACGGATGTTGAAGGTCGCGCGCGCGGCACCCGGTATCACATTGGTCGCCGGGTTGCCGATATCGATCGTCGTGACCTGCAGGCCCGATTTCTGGAAATGCGCGGTGCCGTCGTCGAGCGGGCGGGCGGTGAGGCCAGCGAGCAGCGCGACGAGCCGATGCGCGGCGTTGTCGGCGAGATGCGGGTAGGCGACATGCCCCTGCACGCCCTCGACGGCGAGACGCCCGGTCATGCTGCCGCGGCGACCGATCTTGATCATGTCGCCGAGTTGCGTCGCCGAGGTCGGCTCGCCGACGACGCAGGCATCGATTGCCTCGCCGCGCGCCTTGAGCCAGCCCAGCACCTTCTTGGTGCCGTTAATCGCGACACCTTCCTCGTCGCCGGTGATCAGGAAGCTGATCGAGCCGGTGAAACCGGGACCGCGTCGGTCGAGAAAGGCCTCGGCCGCGGCAACAAAGGCGGCGATCGCGCCTTTCATGTCGACCGCGCCGCGGCCGCAGAGGACGCCATCCTTTACGGCAGCGGCAAACGGCTCAAACGACCAGGCATCGACCGCCCCGGCCGGCACGACATCGGTATGCCCGGCGAAGCACAGATTGGGACCGCCACTGCCCTTGCGGGCATAGAGATTGGCGATCGGGTCGGTGCCAGGCTCCTCGAAAGTCAGCCGGTGGCAGATGAAGCCCAGCCCCTCGAGGGTTTGCGCGAGGACTTCCAGCGCGCCCTCGTCCTTTGGCGTGACGCTCGGCCGGCGGATCAATTCCGCGGCCAGAAGCCCGGGATCGACGGCGCCCATGCCTAGATCTTTCTCGTCGCCCCCGCGCAAGCGGGGGTCCAGAAGCGGGCGATGGAACGCTTGCCCTGGATTCCCGCTTTCGCGGGAATGACGAATGAAAAAGACACCGGCATCACCTAATCGCGCAGCAGCTCGTTGATCGAGGTCTTGGCGCGGGTCTGCTCGTCGACCTGCTTGACAATGACGGCGCAATAGAGGCTCGGGCCGGGGCTGCCGTTTGGCAACGGCTTGCCGGGCAACGATCCCGGCACGACGACCGAATAGGACGGCACGCGGCCCATATGGATTTCGCCGGTGTCGCGGTTGACGATCTTTGTAGTCTGGCTGATGAAGGTGCCCATCGCCAAGACGGCGCCCCGCTCGACGATCACCCCCTCGACGACCTCGCTGCGCGCGCCGATAAAGCAATCATCCTCGATGATGACCGGCTCGGCCTGCAGCGGTTCGAGCACGCCGCCGATCCCGACGCCCCCCGACAGGTGGCAGTTCTTGCCGATCTGTGCGCACGATCCGACCGTCGCCCAGGTATCGACCATCGTGTTGCTGCCGACATAGGCACCGACATTCACAAAACTCGGCATCAGCACGACATTGGGCGCGATATAGGCCGAACGGCGCACGATCGCCCCCGGCACCGCGCGAAACCCGGCGTCGCGAAACCGGTTCGGACCCCAGCCGGCGAACTTCGACGGCACCTTGTCCCACCATTTCGCCGCATCCGGGCCGCCGCCGATCTCGTCCATATCGTTAAGCCGGAACGACAGCAGCACCGCTTTCTTGAGCCATTGATGAACCTGCCAGCCGCCGGCTTCCTTCTCGGCGACGCGCAGCGCGCCCGAATCCATGCCCTCGAGCGCGGCCTCGACCGCGTCGCGATATTCGCCCTTGGTCGTAGTCGAGATCGTCTCGCGCGCCTCCCAGGCGGCGTCGATCGTCCGAGCGAGATCAGATTGCGTCATGAGGGAGTCCGGTAAAATGGCTGAAAACGGGACGCAACCATGATAGAGCCATGCCGGAAGTGTCAACCAAGGCGTCTACCCCAACAATGAGCTTTCCCGATAAGCATTACCCGAGCGCGGGCGCCTATATCGCTGGCTACCGCGACGAGATGATCCACGCCTGGCATAGCCTCGATGGCGCGGCGATCGACCGGGCCGCGGTGATGCTCGACACCGCGATCCGCGCGCGGCGGATGATCTTCGCCTGCGGCAATGGCGGCTCGGCCGCGATCTCCGGCCATCTGCTGTGCGATTTCCTGAAGGGGATCCAGACCGACACCGAGCTGCGGCCGCGGGTGGTCAGCCTTGCCTCGCATATCGAGCTGATCACCGCGATCGCCAACGACATCGATTATGCCGAGGTGTTTGCCTACCAGTTGCGCACGATGGCCGCGCCGGGTGACGTGTTGATGACGATCAGCAGTTCGGGAAATTCGGAAAACATCGTGCGCGCGATCGATTGGGCGAAGGCGAATGGCGTCGGATCGATCGCGATGACCGGGTTCGCGGGCGGTCGCAGTGCCGAGCGCGCCGACGTCAACCTCCACGTCAAAGCCGCAAATTACGGCATCGTCGAGGATATCCACCAGTCGATGATGCACGCGCTCGCCCAGTACCTGCGACAGCACGCGATGGCGCCGGGGGCGCATATCAGCCACCGCTTTTAGAACACAAAAATCAGCGCCGCGCCGGCGCCTGCCGCCCAGCAATAGATCGCAAAGGGCACCAGCGCGTCCTCGAAATCGTGGCGCCGGAAGTAGTGCATCAAAAACGCGATGCTGACATAGGCGGTGACGCCGGAGACGATCCCGGCGGCAATCGCGAGCAGGCTGATGCCATGACCGGGTAATGCGATCAGCTTTGGTACTTCGAGCACCGCGGCGCCGAGGATGATCGGCGTCGCGATCAGGAATGAGAAATGCGCCGCCTCGGTGTGGTGCAGGCCGCTCACAAGCCCGCCGACCATCGCCGCGCCGGAACGCGAGAGGCCAGGAAAAAACGCGGCGCACTGCCAGATGCCGACAACCAGCGCGCCACGCCAGCCGAGCACCGTGACCCGCCGCTCGCGGGCAAGGCGGGCATCGGAACGCGTGCGCAGCCAGTCGCCAATCAGCAGCAGAAACCCGTTGGCGACCAGGAACAAAGCGGCGATCAGCGGCGACGCGAAGAGGTCGCGCACCAGTTTTTCAAACAGAAAGCCGATGATCACCGCCGGCAACGTGGCGATAACGATCAGGCCAAGCGCGCGCCACGCGTCCGGCGCATTCGAGCCGCGGCCAAAAATCCCGAGCGCGATCGCCATCCAGTCGCGCCAGAAATAGAGCAGCAACGCGGTCGCGGTACCGACATGCAGCACCACGACAAAGGGCAGGAACTCGGCCGAGCGCTGGTCGATCGGCCAGCCGAGCAGCGATGGCACGATCACGGCATGGCCGAGGCTGCTGATCGGGAAAAGCTCGGTGACCCCTTGCAGGACCGCGAGGGCAAAAGCATGAAGGGTACTCATAAACAGTCCCGTCGTTTGTTCTCGGGCTCTTTGGCTATCGCGTTATCTGGCCGGGCTAAAGCCTTTTCCCGCCATGCAGGAGGATAGAATGGTTCGGGCGCGATCGCGGCTGGTTTGCTGCGTGTCCTGCATCTGGGTTCGCGCGAATTCGGAGTGCTGCAAATCGCTGCCCCGCGTCGCCGCGGTATCCTGGTCGATATCGACGTCGGTCTTCGTAGCCGTGTTTGTCACGTCGAGGCAATCGTCATAGGCAGCTTCCGTCATTGCCGCATCGGCCCCAGGCTTGGTCCAGGCGCTGGCGGTTGCCGTGGGTCCGACGGGCGTTTTTGGCCAACCTATCGAATCGCAAGCGGCGAGCAGCACGCACAAGAGCAGCCAAGCAACCCTAGGCATCGCGCTTCTCCGCCACCGCGGCGGCGCGGCGGGCTTCGAGGACGGCGATAAGCGCCCGCTTCTCGGCGGCGCTCGCCTCGTACCAGCGGGCGATCTCCTCGACCGTGCGCAGACAGCCCCGGCACTGCCGCGTTTTCGGATCCATGATACAGATACCAAGGCAAGGTGACGGCGGCAGTGGTTCCGTCATTCTAGATCCGTTGGCATCCTAGGACCCGTTGGGCTGCAAGAGATCGGAGAGCGTCGTGCGCAACAGCTTGGCGCGATCGGCCGGGATCGCAAAGCTCCAATGCGTGAGGCGAGCGCTCAGCGTCTTCGCCTCTGCCTCACCTTTACCAAAGCCGGAGACATCGATCGCCACCCAATCTCCCATCTCCGGCGGCGACAGGCGCAACCCGATGATAAGCCCGTCAAAAGTGGTGAACGCGGCGGTGGCGACGCCGCTTTGCGGGATCGGCTGCTCTGAGGCCGGCTTCACATCGGCGAGGTCGAGCGCGGCGAGTGCGCCGCCCGGACCGGCCAGCGCGGCGGCGGGTTTCGGCTTCGCGTCGGCGGGCAGCCCATCGATCGCGAAAGGCTGATCCGGGGCGCCACGCGTGAGAATGACCGGATTCCCGTCGGCCGCGGTCAACACGACCGAGGCGACTTGCGCAGTGCCGATATCGATGACGCGGCGGTCGAGCCAGGAGAGCGTGTCGCCGGAAAGCTCAAAGGCGCCCCGCGCAAGCCAGGCCTGGTCGCTGTCGGGCCGGCGCACATAGACGCCCGCATCGCCGCCGCCGATATCGCTGGGCCGTCGCCGGCCGATGATCAGCTGCCCGGCCAGCGCGCCGGTCCGGTCCTGCACCGCGACAAGCGTCGACTTGCCGTTGGCGGGGTCATCGAGATCAAGCCGCGCGAGCAACTCCGGCTTGTCGGTCTTGGGCTCGATCAGCTCGAGCTCGGCAAGCTGCAGCAAGAGCTTGCGCACGCGGTCCTGATTGGCCGGATAATTGCCCTTTTCGACGATTGTCCAGCGCTGATCGGCCGACGCGAAATTGATCGTCATGTCGCCGCGCGTCAGGCGCAGCCGGGTAAGCTCGCCGAGCTTGTCGGCGAGACCCGGCAGCGCACGCTGTCCCACAGGGGCTCGACTGACCTCACGATCTCCGCGCGACACGACGATACCCGCCAGCACCGCCATCACGACGGCCGCGGCGAGAAGGATCTGGAAGCTGCGTCGCTGCATTGCTCGGGCTTTAGGCGCGGACCGGACGGCGCCGCCGCGGGCGCAACGCCGCCATGACGATCGCCGCCACCACGACGATAATCGGCACCAGCGCGATATCGAAGAATTCGAGCAGTGTCTTTAGCCGCCCGATATCCTCGCGCAGCGCCGCCTGCACCTGGCGCAGTTGCTGGCGGGTCACCACCATGTCGGCGCGGAACTGGTCGATCTCCTTGGTCTGATCGGCGGTCAGGGTCTGCGGATTGGTCCCCCCCTCGCCCGCGGTCAGGCTCTGCAACTTGGCCTGGGTCTGCTTAAGCTTGTCCTGCAGGCCGCGTTGCTCGGCAGCATAGCGGTCATCGGCGGCGCGCTGGATGCGCTGGACGACCGCGAACGGTCGCGCCACAGTGCCGCGGCTGCGCAGATCGACGAGATCCGTGCCGCCTGCCAGCACCTCGACCGCGTTGGCGACGAAATCGCTGTTGTTGGCGATCGGCTCGACCACCCGCTGGCCAAAGAAGGTGCGGGTCTGCGCCCAGAACCTGTCGTCGAGCATGTCGGTGTCGGCGACGACGATGATATTCGCCGGCTGCGCTGATTGCGTCAGCGGCGCGGCCTCCGGCGCCGGCTCTTTTGGCGGCTCGGGCGGCGCTTTGGGATCGGCGGGTTTGGCCGGCGGCTTACCATTGGGAAACGCCGTCGCGAGAGGCCCGGTGATGTGCGCCGCCAGCACGAATTGCCGCTGCTCGGGCCGGAAACGCGCGAGCAGCCCGGCGACGTCGGGCAAGCCCTTGACCTGGTCGACCGGAATTTTCTCCGCATCGGTCGAGGTCTGGATCAGCGGCTCGAAATGGGTCTTCGCGCCCTCGATGGGTTCGAGGATGCCGGCGGTGGCCATGGTGATTTGCGACAGATCGGCGGTGATCGGGTCGTCGCGGCTCAGATTCGCCTTTGGCAGGTCGAGCCAGGCGACATAATCCGTCGCCTGAGGGCTGCGGCCCGGCACCGGCACGGCGACGCGACGCGCATCCCGCCGGTCGCCCGCGACGACGTCCGGCAACATCGTCACCCCCCACGCCTTGAACAGGGTTGCGAGATCGCTGGACGGCGGCGGGGCCGAGGGTTCGGTGTGACCCGCCGCCTGTATCTCCGAATACGGGTCGACAAAGACCAACGCCTTGCCACCCTTGAGCACATACTGGTCGATCGCGAATTGCGTGGCGTCGGACAGATGCTGGGGGTGAACCACCATCAGCACGTCGATCTTCGCCGGGATCGCATCGATATCGGTCGACAGCGGCTCGACATCGACGACCTGGCGCAGTTGGCTGATGATCGCCTGCGGCTGGCTCGGCCTGCCCTGCAGGGTCGCCAGCGGATCGCCGTCGAGCGGCAGCGAACTGAGCAGCCCGACAACCGTGCGCTTGGGAAACGCGAGCGTGTGCATCAGCCGGGTCAGATCGTATTCGAGAAACCGCTCCCGTTCGGGATTGAAGAACGCGATCGTTTGCTGATCGTCGGTCGAATTGGTGCCGGCGAGCCCGAAATAGACCGCCTCTCCCTGATCGTTGAGCGGCACGGCCTGCAGCCCGTAAGCAACCGCGCGGTCCTCTGCATCGGAAAACGGCAGCGGGTCGTAGATTTCGAGGCGGAGCTTGCCCTTCGCCGCGGCGACGTACTGGTCGAGCAACTCCCGCACGCGCTGCGCGTAAACGCCATAAGCGGGCGCGTTATCGCCAAGCCGGTTCGAGTAATAAAAGCGCAGCGTGATCGGCTCGTCGATCTTGGCCAGCGTCTGGCGCGTACCGCGAGCGAGCGTATAGAGATGTTCCGAGGTCAGATCGAGCCGCAGCGCGGCGTAACGCCCAACCAGGATATTGCTCGCGACAAGGATTAGCGCGATCGCGACAAGCGCTACGACCGACCGGGCGCCGGGCGAGCTGAGGCGGTGCATCACTCGGCCTTCATCAAATCGATCAGCACGGCGTTCGCGGCAAGGAACGCGACCATGATCGAAACAAAATAGAACAGGTCGCGCAGATCGAGGACGCCGCGGGTGATCGCGGTGAAATGGCCAAAAAGACTCGCCGCCGCGATCGCGCGCACCAGTCCTTCCGGTGCCCAGCCCTGAAACAGACCCATCACCGTCGGCGTTCCGGCGGCGATCAGCACGAAGACCAACGTTGCGGTCAGCACGAAAGCAATGACTTGGTTCTTGGTCGCCGCCGACACCGCCGCGCCGATCGCGAGGATCGCGCCCGCCATCAGCCAGCTGCCGATATAGCTTGCGAGGATTACGCCGTTATCGGGATCGCCCAGGTACAGCACGGTCAGCCAGAACGGAAAGGTCAACGCCAACGCGATCCCAATAAAGATCCAAGCGGCGATAAACTTGCCGATCACCGCCTCCGAAAGCCGGATCGGCAAGGTCATGAACAATTCGATCGTGCCGCTCTTGCGCTCCTCGGACCACAGCCGCATCGACACCGCCGGGATCAGCACGAGGTAGAGCCACGGATGGAAGGTGAAAAAAGATTGCAGATCGGCTTGGCTGCGCTCGAAGAAACCGCCGACGAAAAAGGTCAATACGCCCGCGAGCACGAGAAAGATCACGATGAACACATAGGCGAGCGGCGTCGCGAAATAGCCGCCGAGCTCACGGCGGCAGATGACAAGAATATTCTGCATCAACGAATTGACGTGCGATGTTTCAGAAAGTGCATGAAAGATCAGGCGGCGATTTTGTCGGGCGACGCTGGCGCGGTGATAGCGCGGAACACATCGTCAAGGCGGCCGCGCTCGACCGTGAAGCCGCCGATTTGCCAATCGCGGCCTTCGGCGAGCTCGGCGATGTCGGCGGCGATCGACCGGCCGTCGCGCGGCACGATCAGCAGCGCGCGACCCTCGTCGAGCGTATCGACCGCCGCGATGTCCGGCAGCGTGGCGAGATCGGCGCGAATCCGCGCCTCGTTCGCCGGATCGATATCGAGACGTACCGCGTTATGGAAACGCGAACGGGCGGACAACTCCGCCGGCGTGCCGTCGGCCAGAATGCGACCGCGCGCGATGACGATCGCCCGGCTGCACACGGCTTCGACTTCCTCGAGCAAATGGGTCGAGACAATGATCGCCTTTTCCGATTGCATGGCGCTCAGAATGCCGCGCATCTCGTATTTCTGGTTAGGGTCGAGACCATCGGTCGGCTCATCGAGGATTACGACTGGCGGATCGTGGATCAGCGCCTGCGCCACCCCCACGCGGCGGCGGAACCCTTTCGACAGGGTATCGATGCGCTGTTCGTAAACCTCGTTCAGATGCACCAGCTCGACGATATGGTCGATCCGCGCCGCCGCCTCGGCGCCGCGAAACCCGCGGATATGGGCGATAAAGCGCAGGAAATCGGCGACTGGCATGTCAGGATAGGCCGGAGCCCCCTCGGGCAAATAGCCGAACTGCCGCTTGGCGGCGAGTGGGCGCTCGCGGATATCGGCGCCGCAAATCAGCGCCGTTCCCGAACTCGGCGCGAGAAAGCCGGTGATCATCTTCATCGTCGTCGACTTGCCGGCGCCGTTGGGTCCGAGAAAACCCAAGACCTCGCCGCGCGACACCGTGAACGACACGTCATCGACCGCCACCAAAGAGCCGAAATTCTTGTGGAGGTTGCGGATCTCGAGCATTTCCACCCCTGCGCGACCCCCGGAAGCCAAACCCTGGAGCCTCAACCGCGGCATGATTAGCGCCATGATAGCAAGTGCGGCCGCCATCCGAAACCGGAGCACCGCTCCAGACACGAGACGGCGATGATACGCCGCATCCGCCTCGCCTCCGGCCTGGTGATGCTCGCCTACGTCGCGATGCACCTCCTCAATCACGCGCTGGGTCTCGTATCGATCCCGGCGATGGGCTGGGCGCTGAGCGAAATCGTCTTTCCGATCTGGTCGTTGCCGCCGATGCAGGCGGCGCTCTACGGGGCCTTTGCCGTGCACTACGCGCTGGCGCTGTGGGCGCTATGGCAACGCCAGACCCTGCGGATGCGCGGCAGCGACTGCTTGCAGCTGATCTTTGGCTTTCTGATCCCGATCCTCGTCGTGCGGCATGTCGTCGGGACGCGCATCTCGGACAGTTTTTTCGGCACCTACGATCTGTACTACCGCTATGTTCTTTATAACTATTTCGTCGGATCACCGCTGCACGGCCTCACCCAGCTCGCGGTACTGGTTATCGCCTGGGCGCACGCGATGCTGGGGCTGCATTTCTGGCTGCGCGTCCGCCCCTGGTACGCGCGCTGGCGCGAATTGGCGCTGACCGGCGCGGTGCTGGTGCCGGTGCTGTCGCTCCTTGGTACTGTCGAGGCGGGCCGCCAGATCGTCGCGCTCAACGCCGAGCCGGGTTGGCGCGAGGCGGCCTTTGCGCAGATGCGCTTCCCGACGCCCGAGGACGTCGTGTCGCTCGAGCGGATCACCACCGGGCTGACCTGGTTCTTTGTCGCCGCCGTCTTTTTTGTCTTGCTCGCGCGCTGGCTGCGGCGGGTCTGGCAGCGGCGCCACGGCGTCATCCGCATCAACTATCCGAACGGCCGCTTTGTCGATGTCGTCCGGGGAACGAGCGTGCTGGAAGCCAGCCGCCTCGCACACATTCCGCATGCCTCGATCTGCGGCGGGCGCGGTCGCTGCTCGACCTGCCGGGTTCGAGTACGCGCCGCCTATCCGGGACTGCCGCTGCCGACCGACGATGAACGCCGCGTCCTCAGCCGCATCGGGGCGACGTCGAACGTGCGGCTCGCCTGCATGCTGCGGCCAGGTGTCGAAGTGCAGGTGACACCGTTGTTGCCGCCGCTCGCTCAGGCGCAGGACGGTCTGACGCGCGTCGACTTCGTGCAAGGCAGCGAGCGCGAGATCGCCATTCTTTTCGCCGATATCCGCGGCTTCACCGCGCTCGCCGAAGGCCGCCTGCCCTACGACGTGGTCTTCATCCTCAATCGCTATTTCACAGCGATGGGGAGAGCGATCGAGAGTACTGGCGGGCGAGTCGATAAATTTGTCGGCGACGGGGTCATGGCATTGTTTGGCGTCGAGGACGAGATCGAAGCGGGTTGCCGCGCAGCGCTCGCCGCGGCCCGGTTGATGTCGCTACGCCTGGTCGAGCTCAATGAAGCGCTCCGGGCCGAGCTCGCCGAACCGCTGCGCATCGGCATCGGCATCCATGCCGGCCCCGCGATCGTCGGCGAGATGGGCTATGGCCGCGCGACGACGATCACCGCGATCGGTGATGCGGTGAACACCGCGAGCCGGCTCGAAGGCCTCGCCAAGGAATACGCCGCCGAACTCGTCGTTTCGGCCGAAATCATCGCGCGCGCCGGACTCGACCTGCCGGGCGGCCGTCGTGGCGAGATCGAAATCCGCGGCAAGCAGGGAAAACTTGCCGTCGCGGTATTCGCCAGCGCCCAGGAATTGCCGGAAATCGAGAAAAACGCCGCCGTCGAGGCGGCGACAGCGTGACCGGGCCGGTCGCCGGCCGAAGCTTCGTGTCTATTTTGGCAGCATCTTGTCGATCTCGCCGGTGATCGCGGGGTCGCCGGGCCGGACCGAGGATGGCCAAGCGCCGGCCAGCTCGCCGTCCGGACCGACCAGGTATTTGTGAAAATTCCAGCGCGGCGCAGCGCCTTCGCCAAGCGTCGCGGCGACCCAGCGATAGAACGGATGCGCATTGCCGCCGATCACCCGGTATTTCTCGGTCAGCGGAAAATCGACGGCGTAATTGCTCTCGCAAAAGCTTTTGATCTCGGCGGCCGAGCCGGGTTCCTGGGCGCCGAAATCGTTGGACGGCACACCAAGCACGATGAGCCCGCGATCGCGATATTGCTGCCAAAGCACTTCGAGGTCGCGATATTGCGGGGTGTAGCCGCAAAAGGACGCGGTGTTGACCACCAGGACCGGGTGCCCGGTCCAGGCCGCGAGCGGCAACGCCGCGCCGTCAATCGCGGTAAAGGCAAAGCTGTGTGCGTTCTCGGGTGTGGCGCTCGACATCGACGACCTCCGGCGATTCTCGATTGTCTCCCGTAGCATAGCGCGAATTCGCAAGGCGTACAGGCTGCGGTCGACGAGCCGGGGATTTGCCGTTGCGCCGAGCCGGCGCTTCACAGACACTGCGGGCAACCGCGGTGGAGAACGGACAGGGATGCTGATCGGTTTTTTGCTCAAGGGAATACTGGTGGGCGTGGTGATCGCCGTACCGGTAGGCCCGGTCGGCATCCTCTGCATCCGTCGCACGATCCTCGATGGCCGGCTCGCCGGGTTGTTCTCGGGGTTGGGCGCCGCTTCCGCCGATTCATTGTTTGGCATCATCGCCGGTTTTGGCCTGACGGTGATCTCGGATTCCTTGTTCTACTATCAGGACCTGCTGCGGATCGGCGGCGCCGCGTTCCTTCTCTATGTCGGCACCACGTCGCTGATGTCGGACGCGAATGTGCGGCGCCGCTCGGACGACGATCCCGAAGGCCTGCTTGGCGATTTCGCCTCGACTTTTGTGCTGACCATCACCAACCCGGTGACGATCCTATCGTTTCTCGCGATTTTCGGGGCGATCGGCTTTACCGGCGAAGAGGCCACACTGGGACACGCCGCGATCCTCGTCGCCGGGGTGTGGTGCGGCTCGTTCCTGTGGTGGATCGGGCTGATCGCCGCGACCGGCGTGCTGCGCCTTTCGTTCGAGCGCCGGCACCTGATATGGATCAACCGCGGCTCCGGCGGGATCCTGGTGTTCGCCGGGGTGCTGCTGCTCGGCAGCCTCGTGTTCGAGCACTGGGTGTGATTTTGGGGGTGTGAGCCTTGGTCTATCTGCCGCCGCATTTTACCGAGACCCGCGAGGCGGTGCTGTTCGACCATATCGAGCGGCACGATTTCGGGCTGCTGGTGACCCAGGGCGCCCATGGTGCTGGCGGGATGATCGCAAGCCAGGTGCCGTTTCTCGTCGAACGGCGCGACGAGAAGCTTTATCTGCTGGGTCATCTTGCCCGGCCCAACCCGCAATGCGGCGATCTTGAAACGGGCGAGGCGCTGGCGATTTTTCAGGGGCCGCACGCCTATATCTCGCCTAGCTGGTACAGCGCCGGACCGGCGGTGCCGACGTGGAATTATGCGAGCGTTCATGCCTATGGCGCGGCGCGGGTAATCGCCGACCGCGAGTGGCTCTCCGACTTGCTGCGCCGGCTGTCGGAGCGCCACGAGGCGCGCGAGGCGACGCCGTGGCGCATGCAGGACCAGCCCGAAGCGTTTTTAAGCGGGATGCTCAACGGAATCGTCGGGTTCGAGATCGCGGTCACCCGGCTCGAAGGCAAGTTCAAGCTGAGCCAGAACCGCCCCGCCACCGACCGCCCGCGCATCGTCGCCGCGCTCGAAGCGCGTGACGACGCCGACTCGCACGGGGTCGCCGAACTGATGCGGGAGCGGGAGGGCGCTTAGCCCGCCTCCTCGCCATGACGGCGTTTTTGAAGGCATCGCACAAACCATCGTCATCCTGGGGAGGCTGCGAAGCAGCCGTCTCGAAGGACGCACGAGTGGCGGGAACTCACTCACACTCTCCTCGCGCCAATGCCTCGGCCGCGTCGGGATCGGCGCAAGCGAGCACCGCCTCGGCAGTGGCGCGCGTGAAGCCGGCTCGGCCGAACGCGGCCAGGTCCCTGTCCCGATCGCCCTCTCCATCTCGGTGATACGGCCCGAGGCGACGGCGGCGCGCATAAGCGCAGGCGGCGGCGAGGTCCGGATCGCCGGCCGCCTCGCGCAGCGCGTCGATTGCCGCTTCGGCATCCTCCGCCGCGACCCCTTTATCGGCGAGCCCGGCGCGGATCGTGCGCAGCGATTGGCCGCGCCGCAGCCGCGCCCGCGCCCGCCCGGCCGCGTAAGCGGCGTCATCGACAAGACCTGACCGGCGATAACGCTCGACGAGCCCGTCGATCACCGCCGCCGCCCGATCCGCCGCCGCACGGTCCTCGCCGAGGCGCCGCCGGGCCCGGCGCAACAACACGCGCCGCAGATTTTCCGCCGAGCTCGCGAAGCGGCCGAGATAGCCAAGCGCCCACCGCTCGATCAGCGCGCCGTCAACGCTGTATTGCCGAGTTTCTTCCCCCATGCCGCGCATTGTCCTCTACGATTGCCCTTGGTCATAACATTCGAGACGCACGGTGAGCGACGCAGCCTTTACCCCTCCCGTGCTGGCGCCGAGGCTGCGCGTTTTGATCCCGCTCGTCGTCGGTTGCGCCTTCTTTATGGAGGGGCTCGACTCGACGATGATCGCGGTGTCGATCCCGGCAATGGCGAAGAGCCTTGCCGAGAGTCCGCTGCGCCTCAATCTGGTGATCGCCAGCTATCTTTTGAGTCTCGCCGTGTTCATCCCGGTCAGCGGCTGGATCGCCGACCGGCTTGGCACCCGCATCGTCTTCTGCGCTGCGGTGCTGATCTTCGCCGCCGGCTCCGCCCTATGCGGGCTCTCGACCAGCCTGCCGATGCTGATCTGCTTTCGCGTCGTCCAAGGGTTTGGCGGGGCGATGATGACGCCGGTCGGCCGGCTCATCTTGCTGCGCAGCTTTCCGCGCGCCAGCCTTGTCTCCGCGATGAACTGGATGACGATCCCGGCGATGATCGGCCCAACCGTGGGACCCATCGTCGGCGGCGTGCTGACGAGCTACGCGTCGTGGCGCTGGGTGTTCTATCTGAATATCCCGATGGGAATCCTCGGCGCGGTGCTCGGCTATCTGCTGTTTGAGAACTATCGCGCGCCGGCACCGCAACGCTTTGACATCGGCGGATTTTTTATCGCGGCGATAGGCCTCTTCCTGTTCGAATTCTCGATCGAAAATCTCGGCCGGCCGATGATCGCGCCCTGGGTCGGCGAATTGTTTTTCCCAATCTCGGTGGCGATCCTCTATCTCTATGTTCGCCACGCACGCGCGAGCCCGGCGCCGGTGCTCGACCTCAACCTGCTCAAGATCAAGACGTTCCGGATTGGTACGGTGGTGGGCGGAGTGTGCCGAATGGGGCTCGACGCGACACCATTCATGCTGCCGCTGCTGTTCCAGCTCGGGTTCGGGTTCAGCCCGATGCAGGCGGGCTCGCTGACGTTTTCATCGACGCTCGGGGCGATGCTGGTGCGTGCCGGCTCGCGCCCGCTGTTGCGTTCGCTCGGGTTTCGTCGCGCGCTGATCTTCGGCGCGCTCGGCGCGGCGGCGGTGACCGCGATCTTCGCGCTGCTCAACGCCGACACGCCGGTCTGGATCATCGTCGGCTGCGTGCTGATCTCCGGCTGCGTGCGGAGCATCCAATATCTCGCACTCAACACGATCAGCTTTGCCGACGTGCCCTCGCCGCTGCTGTCGCGTAGCACCAGTGTCAGCGGCGTGTTCCAGCAATTGGCTCGCGGGTTTGGCGTGGCGCTGGGCGCGGCGCTACTCGCCGTCGTCGCCAGCGGTGACCACGTGACCGTCGGCAATTTCCGCATGGTTTTCCTGCTGATCGCGATGATCCCGCTGGTTTCGACATTCGGCTTCCTGGGTCTCGACGAAGATGACGGCGCCGAGGTCAGCGGTCATGCCAGCCATGCCGCCGAGGCGGACGATAAGGCGAAGCAGGGCGCTGGGTCGTGATCCTCGAGGCGACGAGCCGGCGGAGCGGTGCGCTCCGTCGGCTTCTCGATCTGGGTACGTCTGGATATGGGCCCAACGAGCGGCGCCGGCTCAACGTGCTCAACGCGATGGCGGCGCTCATTGTCGTCTCGTCCCTCGCCTATGCGGTGTCGTACGCGCTGAGCGATGCGCGAACCTACCGTTGGGTCATCGCCATTAACCTCGCTTTGGCCGTCATGGCCCTGCTCGTGCCGTTGGCGCATCGCGTCCACGTGCTGCTGGGCGGGTTGATCATCATGGTGACGGAAGTGCCCGCTTTGTTCGCGCTTGTCGCGATATTGGGCCGCGATTCCGGCGTCCAGCTCAATCTGATCGTCGGCACGGCCGCGGCGTTCTTTGTCTTTGGCAGCACCCGTCCCCTTTTTGGCGTCATCACCGTTATCGTGTGCTTTGCTGCCCATGTCGCTGCGTGGTTCTGGTTTCCGGTCGGGATGGTGCGGGTGGAGCGCGGGTTTCTCGCGCAGCTCTATGTCGGCTCCGCGATCAACGTGTTCGTGCTGATCGCGGCGCTGACCTACTACTCGTTCCGCCTTGTCGAGCGCGCCGAAGCGGCGACGGAAGCCCTCCTCAACAACATCCTGCCCGACGCCATCATCGCGCGGCTGCGCGAGCATCCCGAGCAATCGATTGCCGACGCGTTCGAGCGCGCGTCGATCTTGTTTTCCGACATTCAGAATTTCGTGCCGCTGTCGAAATCGCTGGGGGTGAGCCGCACGGTGGCATTGCTGAACGAGATGATGCGCCGCTTTGATGCGCTGGCGCAGAAACACGGTGTCGAGAAGATCAAGACAATCGGCGATTCCTATATGGCCGTGGCGGGTCTCCCGGAGCCGGTCGCCGACCATGCCGACCGGCTGGCGTTGATGGCCCACGAGATGATCGCGGTGAAAAACGAGGTCGCCGCACAATTCGGGCTCACGATCCGCATGCGCATCGGCATCGCGTCGGGCCCGGTCATGGCCGGGATCATCGGCACGCATAAATTCTCGTACGATGTCTGGGGCGATGCGGTGAACCTCGCCGCCCGTCTCGAGGCGACGGGGGAAGCCGAGCGCATCCAGGTCTCCGCCGATGCGCGGGCGGCGATGTCGCGGCAATGGTTTGATTTTGAAAGCCGCGGCGAGATCGAGATCAGAGGGTTGGGACTGCAGGAAACCTGGTACCTCGTACCGCGTGCGGCACCCACGCCGGCCAAAACGGAATAGGAGACCAGACGGTCGACGCAGCGCCCGAGTGCCGGCCCTGGCACAACTCTTGCCGCGTTTCCAGTCTCTGCCATCCAATTTGTGGGAACAACTTGTGACGTACCGTCGTGTCTTGAGCTTGCTTGGTTTGATCACCGCTTTCGCCTCGGCCGCAACGGGAGCGTGCGCGCAAGACAAGGTGATCCGCGCTTCGCTGAATACCGAGCTGCAAATCCTCGACCCGATCGTCACGACGATCAACGCGACACGCGTCTTCGCTTATCTCGTATTCGACGAGCTGGTCGGCATCGGCAATGAGGGCAAATACCATCCGCAAATGCTCGATGGCTGGCAGATCAGCGACGACCGGTTGACCTATACATTCAAGTTGCGCGACGGGCTGTTGTGGAGCGATGGCACGCCGGTCACCGCCGAGGATTGCGTCGAATCGATCAAGCGCTGGGCGAAGCGCGAATCGTTTGGCCGGCAGATGATGGACGCGGCGCAAGATCTGAGCCCGGTTGATGACAAGACCTTTGTGCTGCACCTGAAAGTGCCGTTCGCCTATGTCATCGAGGCGCTCGGCAAGCCGGGCAATACCGTCCCGGTCATGATGCCGGCGCGGCTCGCCAAGCTCGACGCCAGCAAGGCGGTGCCGGAAATCGTCGGCTCCGGTCCGTTCATCTTCCGGCAGAAGGAATGGCGGCCAGGCGATGTCGCCGTGTTTGACCGCAACCCGAACTACAAGCCGCGCCCCGAGCCGGCGGATGGCCTGGCCGGCGGCAAGGTCGTCAAAATCGATCGCGTCGAGCTGGTTAGCATGACCGACCAGGCGATCCGCGTCGCGGCACTGCAATCGGGCGAGCTCGACGTCGTCGAAGTCGTCTCGTTCGACTACCTCCCGGCGTTGCGCGCCGACCCTAACATCACGATCGGCTCGCAAAAGGGCATGCAGCAGACGATGGAGGTGCTGGTCATCAACCACCGCCAGCCGCCCTTCGACAAGCTCAAGATCCGCCAGGCGCTGCAAGCGGCCGTGAACCAGGAAGAGGTGCTGAGCTCGCTGGGCGGGACGCCCGACATGTATTTGAAGCAATGCGAGTCGATCTATATGTGCGACACGCCCTACGCGAGCGATGCCGGCACTGAAATCTACAAGACTGCCGGGATCGAGCGGGCGAAGCCGCTTCTCAAGGAAGCCGGCTACAACAACGAGAAGGTGGCGCTGCTGCACGCCCAGACCTCGCTTTTGCTCAACGCGCCAAACCTCGTCTATGCCGACCAGATGAAAAAGGCCGGGTTCAACGTCGATGTGCAGACCTCGGATTTCGCCACGGTCGCCCAACGACGCACGAGCCAGGCGCCGGTCGATCAAGGCGGCTGGAGCACTATGGGGATCATCTGGAACGGTATCGATCTGGTGAACCCGCTCTCCAACCCGGCGGTCACGAATAATTGCGCCCAGACCTATCCCGGCTGGTATTGCGACCCCGAGCAGACCGACCTGCTAAAGCACTTCGCGGTCGCGACGGGCGAGGACGAGCGCAAGACGCTTGCCGCGCAGCTTCAGGCCGCGTTCCACAAAAACGTCAACATGGTGCTCGGCGGCCAATTCTCGGCGCCGCCCGCCTATCGCGCGAACCTCAAGGGCTTTATCCCGTTCGCGTTCCCGGTGTTCTGGAACATCGAGAAACAATGAGCGTGGGGCACGGTTCGTCACGTCTTCAGCGTGTCAATCAGGACTTTGGCGGCCGGCCCGGACGATGCGGGGTTCTGGCCGGTGATCAGGAGGTCTTGCTTGATGGTGTAGACGCCCCAGTTCTTGACCTTGCAATAGATGGCGCCAAGGCGAAGCAGCTCGTCCTCGACGAGAAACGGCACGATCTTGGTCAGACCGACCTCCGCCTCCTCGCCATTGGTGAACCCGGTCACCTTCTTGCCTTCGACAAGCGGCTTGCCCGAGGGTGTCTTGACGTGGCGCAGCACGCCGGGGGCGTGGCAAACCAGCGCCACAGGCTTGCCGGCGGCGAGAAAGGACTCGATCAGCATGATCGAGTGCGGATCTTCGGCTAAGTCCCACATCGGGCCGTGTCCGCCGGGATAGAAGACCGTGTCGTAATCTTCCTGCTTCACGCTCTCGAGGCGCACCGTCTTGTCGAGCTGGGCTTCGGCATCGGCGTCCTTCTCGAAGCGCCGGGTGATGTCGGTCTGGAAATTCGGGTCCTGGCTCTTGGGATCGAGCGGCGGGCGACCACCCTTGGGCGACGCCAGCGTGATCTGCGCCCTCGCGTCTTTGAATACATAATAAGGTGCGGCCATCTCCTCCAACCAGAAACCGGTTTTGCGGCCCGTATCCCCAAGCCGGTCATGAGAGGTCAGAACCATCAGGACTTTCATGGTGGCTTCCTTTGCTTGACAGTTGGTAGCAGGCTCTGGCGCACGACATGGCGTGGTGTTCGCAACGCCGGGACTCTCGCGGAGATCGTTTCGAGCGTCTTTCGTGTTTGCCGCGCTTTTTTCGATATGCACTGTCCCAAGATTTCACACGTTCCGGCCGAGCCCTTATCGGCCAACAGCACTTGGGCAAGGTCCGGAGTCGGCGCGTTGTCGTTATTGGTGCGCAAACGCGTTAATGGCCGCGGGTGAATTGACAGAGTTATCCACCATCCTCATACTCCGCCGCTTTCCTGCTCGGTGGCCGGAGTGCCGGCCAAGGCGAGGAGAGCGGCGATGATGCGCGATCCGGACTGTAGTCACGCGATGCGGTCGATCGTGTCCAAGGGGACCATGTCCCTCGGTGGGCGACGACGACGATAACGCTCGTTTGTCGATCCGTTCCACCAATCCATCGCTGAGGAGAATTTCCGTGATTACACCCGTGATGCCGACTTATGGTCGGTGGGACCTCGCCGTCGAGCGGGGCGAAGGCTGCTATCTTTACACCACTGACGGTCGCAAGTTTCTCGACTTCACCAGCGGCATCGCCGTCACTTCGCTGGGGCATTGCCACCCGCATGTGATCGAAGCTGTCACCAAGCAGGCGGGGCAGCTCTGGCATTCATCAAACCTGTTCCGCATCCCGGGCCAGGAGAGACTGGCGCAGCGGCTAGTCGATAACAGCTTTGCCGATACCGTATTCTTCAACAATTCGGGTGCGGAAGCCTGCGAACTCTCGCTCAAGGTCGCGCGCAAGTATCAGAGCGCGACCGGGCATCCCGAGAAATATCGGATCATCGGCTGCAACGGTTCGTTCCACGGGCGCAGCTTCGCGACACTCGCCGCCGCGGGCGCCGAGGCCTATCTCAAGGGCTTTGGTCCGGTGATGGACGGCTTTGACCATGTCGCGTGGAACAACCTCAACGAGATGCGCGCCGCAGTGACGCCCGAGACCGCCGGGATCATCGTCGAGCCGGTGCAGGGTGAAGGCGGCGTGCGCGCCCCGTCGGCCGATTACCTGAAGGGCCTCCGGGAAGTCTGCGACGAGTTCGGCCTGATGCTGATCTTCGACGAGGTGCAATGCGGCATGGGCCGCACCGGCAAGCTCTTCGCGCATCAATGGGCGGGCGTCACGCCCGATATCATGGCGGTGGCGAAGGCGCTCGGTAACGGCATGCCGATCGGCGCGTGCTTGGCGACGGAAAAGGCCGCGGTCGGCATGGTGCCCGGCACGCACGGTTCGACCTTTGGCGGCAACCCGATGGCGGTCGCCGCCGGCAACGCGGTGCTCGACGTGATGCTGGAGCCGGGCTTTTTCGACCACGTCAACGATGCCGCCAAATATCTCTGGAGCAAGCTCGACGCGCTCGTCGCGGCCAATCCGAAAATCTTCGAGAGCGTGCGCGGCTCGGGGATGCTGGCCGGCATCAAATGCGTCGTCACCGCTGGCGACGTCGTCACCAAGGCACGCGAAAAAGGTCTTTTGGTGCTGACCGCGGGTGACAACGTGCTGCGCATCCTGCCGCCGCTGATCGCCGGAAAGACCGAGATCGACGAGGCCGTGGGCATCCTCGGCAAGGTGGCGAGCGAATGGCCCGCGCAGTAAGGGCGGTGGCGCCCGCCCCTGCTTCCCTTGGGGGAGCCACCCTGGTCGGCGGCCGGCCCGAGGCCGAGCCGCCGCGTCATTTCCTCGATCTCGACCAGTTCCAGACGCCGGAACTGCGCGGCATCCTCGATCTCGGATTTGCCTACAAGAATGGTCGCGCCGACCGGCCGCTCGACGGCAAGACCCTGGCAATGATCTTCGAGAAACCGTCAACCCGCACCCGCGTATCGTTCGAAGTGGCGATGCGCCAGCTCGGCGGCGACACGATCATCCTCGGCACGCAGGACAGCCAGCTCGGCCGCGGCGAGACCGTCGCCGACACCGCGCGCGTGCTGTCGCGTTATGTCGACGCGATCATGATCCGCACCAACCACGCGCAAAAGCTCGATGAGCTGGCGCGCTACGCGACCGTGCCGGTGATCAACGGGCTGACCGATTCCTCGCACCCCTGCCAGATCATGGCCGACGTCATGACCTTGCAGGAAAAGAAGGGGCCGGTCGCCAATACGGTCGTGGCGTGGAGCGGCGACGGTAACAATGTCGCTGCGAGCTGGATCCATGCGGCGGTGCGCTTTGGCTTCGAATTGCGTCTTGCGTGCCCCGAGGAATTGCCGCCGGCGGCGGAAGTGCTCGACTGGGCGCGGCGCGAAGGTGGCCGCGTGCGGGTGACGACGACACCGGAAGACGCGGTCGCCGGCGCCGATTGCGTCGTCACCGATACCTGGGTGTCGATGGGCGCCGAGGCAAGCGTCAACCGGCACAATCTGCTGGCGCCCTACCGGGTCGATGACCGGCTGATGGCCGAGGCCAAGCCCGACGCGATCTTTATGCATTGCCTGCCGGTCAAGCGCGGCGAGGAGGTCACCGCGTCGGTGGTCGACGGGCCGCAATCGGTCGTCTGGGACGAGGCGGAGAACCGGCTGCACGTGCAGAAAGGCATCCTTGCCTGGTGCCTCGGCTGAGCGGTTTGCGCTCTGCCGCATAGACGACGGGCTGACTAATCGGATATTTTTTGGTCGCCCCCGCGAAGGCGGGGGTCCAGGGCGACCGTCCCGTCGCTTGCCCCGGAGTCCCGCTTGCGCGGGAATGACGGCTGAAAAAGTGAAGTACCATTCATCTGAACTGGCACCGCCTCAGCGGAGTGTGACCTTGCCTGACGTTCATTCTGGGGATCACGCGTCCCGAACCGACGATCTTGTCCAACCGTTCCAGCTTGACCCGTTCGCGCTGCGCGGCCGGCTGGTTCGGCTCGGGCCGACGGTCGACCGCATCCTCGCGCAGCACGATTACCCCGAGCCCGTCGCGGCCCTGCTCGGCGAGGCGATCACCCTCGCGGTGATGCTGGCCGGGGCGCTCAAATATGACGGCGTCTTCACCTTGCAGACCAAGGGCGATGGCCCGGTGCGCCTCCTCGTCGCCGATGTCAAGACCGACGGCGCCGTGCGCGGGTATGCGCAATACGACGCAAAACGGCTCGGCGAGATCGTGCCCGGCGACACGCCCGAGGGGGGCTATAGCCCGTCAGTGCCCGATCTGCTCGGCACCGGCTATATCGCCTTCACCGTCGATCAGGGTGACGACACCGAACGCTACCAGGGCATCGTCGAGATCGTCGGCGCGACGCTGGCTGAATGCGCGCAGCATTATTTCCGCCAATCCGAGCAGTTGCAGGCAGGGCTAAAGCTCGCGGTCGCGCGGGCCGGCGCGGAGGGCTCATGGCGCGCCGGCGGGCTGATGGTGCAGCGTGTTCCTCCCGAAGGCGGGCATACGCCGATCGGCGACGATGTCGAGGATGCCTGGCGCCGCGTCATGGTGCTGATGAGCTCGGCGACGCCGACCGAGCTGGTCGCGCCCGATTTACCGCCGCGGCGGCTGTTATGGCGGCTCTTCCACGACGAGGAGGTACGGGTCTATGACACCCACCCGGTCGAAGCGCGCTGCCGCTGCTCGCGCGAACGCATCGCCGGCATCCTGCGCGCCTTCCCCGCCGATGAAATCGACGAAATGCGCAAGGAGGCGGTCACCACCGTGACCTGCGAATTCTGCAACACCCGCTACGAGTTCGCCGCCGAAGACCTGGAGCGCCTGGCGCAGGCCTAGCTCTCGCTGCTGTTTACTGCGTCTGGACGGCGACGCTGGTCGAACCGCGGGTGATGCCGCCCGAATCCACAAAGCGAACAAAGATGCGGCTCGCCGCCGGGGCGAAGGCGATCGATCCGCTGGCTTGGCCAAAGATCCCAAAGGTCGGGGTGGCGTTGGCGTTGATCGTCGTCGAAACGCTGGTGGACGGCGCCGCTAGGCATTGGCCGGTCGACGGCGTGGTCTGACACAGGGTCAAGCCGAGCGGGAGTGTCGCACTTCCGGTATCGGCCGTGACCGTGATCGCGCCGCTCGTGCCGACATCGACAGTGGCGACGGCGAAAGCCGCTGTCCCGGTGCTGCCGGTGATGTGCAAGATGCCGTCATTCGTGGCCGTCGCCGCGAGCGCGACAATATCGGGGACCGGCGTTGCCGAGCCCGACAACAGCAACGTGTTGAGGCCGAGCACGCTTGCGGCCGCCGGCACGTTCGCGCAATCAAAGCCCAGCACGACATTGGTGGGCGTAAAAGGCGCGCTTGCTGTGAAGGCGATCACGAAACTTTGCGGCTGTCCCGCGGCGATATTGGCTGGCGTATTCGGCGAGCCGGTCAGCGCATTGGTCGCCGGGTTGGTGGTTTGATAGAGAAACGACGCCGGCACCGGGGTCACCGGCGCAATCGCGCAGCCGCTTGCCGCCGCGCTGCCCGAATTGATGATCGTGGCAAACGCGGTGACCGCGTTGTTGACTACGGCCGACCGACTCGCCGGCAGAACCGCGGCGACCAGCGATGTCGTGGCGGTCGCCGGCACGGTGATCCGACCGATCGAACCAAAATTGCTGCCGGCCTGAACCGTGAACCACATCGCCCCGTCCGGTCCGGGCGTGATGTACAAGGGTTCGGCGATCGAGCTGGGAATCTGATATTCGCTGAGCGCGCCTGCTGTCGTCAGACGGCCGATCACATTGCCGTTGCCTTCGCTAAACCACATCGCGCCATCCGGCCCCGCTGCGATGCCAACCATCGTAAACGCCGCCTGCGACACGGAAAATTCGGTCACCGTGCCCGATGTCGTAACGCGTCCGACCTTGGGGATGCCAAGATAGGTGTACCACAGCGCGCCGTCCGGGCCGGCCGCGATGCCAACCGGGCCGGCCTGGGACGTAAAAAAGGCCGAAAACGAACCGGACGTCGTGACCCGGTCGATCTGGCCGTTCTGATTGGTAAACCAAAGCGCGCCATCCGACCCCGCCACGATGCCGCCCGGGGTGCCGGTCGTTTCCAACTGAGGAAGCGGAAACGACGTGAAGACACCCGCGGTCGTGACCCGCCCGATCGTGTTGTTCCCCGCATTGGTGAACCACAGCGCGCCGTCAGGGCCGGCGGCGATGCCGGCCAAATCTTGCCCGAGACCGGGAACCTGGAATTCCGTGATCGCGCCGGATGTGGTGATCCGCCCGATCTTATTGGCGGTGCTTTCGACAAACCACAACGCGCCGTCGGGCCCGTTTACGATCGCAAGCGGCGAGCTGCTCGCCGTAGGGACAGGATATTCGGTGAACGATCCCGACGTCGTGACCCGACCGATCTTGTTGGTACTCGATTCGGTAAACCACAACGCCCCATCGGGCCCGGCGATAATGCCGGTCGGAATGCTGGCACCGGTGGGAATCGTAAAATCCGAAAAGGTCTGCGCGCCAGCCTTGCACGACCAAATGCCGGCGAGAACCAGTAGGGCGAGCCCAAAAACTCGGACCGACCGAATCTTGCTCCGCTTTGTCATGGTCCCCTCACGCTGATCGGCCAATCGAGATGCCACCTAAAGTGGATACGCGCGTTTCGCGCATTTTATCTATCCTCAGGTTGACGGGCACGCCCCGAAAACCACTGGCAGCTTCTCAATTACGCTTCGGCACCTCCGCAAGTTCCAGGGTCCCGACACGGAATCTATGGCTTCCCACGCGCACTCGCGACCAGTTGCTTCAGCGCGTCGGCGCTGATCGCGCCGGGGACGATCGTATTGCCGACAATAAAGGAAGGCGTGCCATCGAGTTCGAGCTGCTTGCCGAGCTCCAAATTGGCGGTCAGCTCCTTGTCGACATCGGGCGATTTCATGTCCTGCTTGACCCGGTCGACATCGAGCCCGACCGAACCAGCGACCTTATAGATCACCGCCTCGTCGATATGCCCGCTCGTCGCCATCATCGCGCGATGAAAGGCATCATACTTGCCCTGCTTCTTCGCAGCGAGCGCGACCCGCGCGGCCGTCTCCGATTCCGGACCAAGCACCGGAAACTCCTTGTAGACGAACCGCAGTTGATGATCATCGCCAACCAGCTTTTCGAGCGACGGCTCGACCTGCTTGCAATAGGGGCAGCGGTAGTCGAAGAACTCGACGAGCGTCACATTGCCGTTGGGGTTGCCGGCGATCGGGGATTGCGGATCACTGAAGACTTCCTGGCGATGCGTGGCAAGTGACTGGGTGGCCTTGTCCTTCGCGTCCGCCTTGAGTTTGTCTTCGGCAGCCTGCATCGCGTCGATCAGCATCTCGGGATGGGCTTTCAGATAGTCATGAACGATCGCCTCGATCTGCGTCTTCTGTTCGGGGGTGAAATCGGCGGCCGCCGCGACGAGCGGCCGCGATACCGCAAAGGCGGCGCACGCAAGGACCAGGATAGGCAACAATCGCAATGACATGAGGATGCTTTCCAACAAAGGGAGCCGTGTCCGGCGGGTATCAAGGGCGATCAATCGTCGAGGTCCTTGGCCTCGCGCTGGATTTCCTCGGCGCGCGCATAGGACGCGGTGCTGCGCGGCAGGTTCTGTTTCGCGCGCTGCGCCTGCTGTTGCGCATCCTTTTTCTTGCCGTCGGCCAGCGCCTCCTCGGCCAGCGACAGAGCGGCCATGCCGAGCTGATTGTCGCGCCCGTAAGCGGTCGCCAACAACCGCCACATTGTCCCCTCGCGGGCCTCGGCCTGAGCCGCGTTGTTAAGATAGGCGATGGCCCGCTTATTGAGCGCCGGATCGCCGCTTTCGATGTAAGCCTGGGCCAGCGAAATCCGCAACAGCGCCGCCTGCGGCGCGAGCTTTACCGCCTCCTCGTAAGGCGCGATCGCGTCGCGAATGCGGCCGTTCTCAAACAGCATCTGCCCCTTTAATTCGCGGTAATACGGGTTGGTCGGGAAATCGTGGATCAGCCCGTCCACGGTCGGCAGCGCCTTGTCGAGCTTTGGGATGCGGTAATAGGCGATCGCCCGCGCATAGCGCGCGTCTTGCGACTGGTCGCTTTCGGGATAGGCACGCAGCGTCACCGACGGATCGTCGAGAAAGGCATGCAACTTAACCTGGACGCGCTTCAGCAAGGTGACGAATTCCGGCGGGTCCGGCACGTTCGAAAAGCGCGAGGTCTCGACGTGGTGGCGAATGTAGTCGATGCGCTCGGAGGTCAGCGGGTGGGTGCGCGCCCACGGATCGGTCGGCTCGCCGGTCAGCGGCTCGTCGGCCTGCAAGATCTCGAAGAATTTGAGGAGACCCCGCGCCGACTGACCACTACGGTCGAGATAATTCATCGCGGCATGGTCGGCGGTCGCCTCCTGCCCGACCGAAAAACTCATATAGGCGCGCTGGCCCACACCGGCCGCAGCGATCATCGGCGCGCCGTTGCCACCGGCAAGGGCGGCACCAAACGCCGCGACCGTCGCGATGATCGTTTCGACGCTGGCATTCTTCATCGCTTCGAGCGAACGCAGAATATGACCACCCGCGATATGACCGGTTTCGTGCGCGATGACGCCGATCAGCATGTTCGGAAATTGGGCACGCAAGATGAGACCGCTGTTGAGGAATATCGCCTGCCCGCCGGCGACAAAGGAATTCAATTCCTTGTCACTGACGACGTAGATGCCCATGCCGGCCGGATCGAGCCCGGCGACCCGCCAGATCGGCGTCCCTAGCGTGCGGATGTCGTTTTCGATCTCGGTGTCGCGCAGGATTTCTTCCGCGCCGGCCGAACGCGCCCACAGCGCCGCGACGATGAGCAGAACCGCCGCGGCGCGAAGAATGCGGAAACGGGATAGGCCTCGACCGTCAGGCCGCCGTCTCACTGGATCAGCCGCGTCCACCAGCCGCGCCGGGGTGATGCCGGCTTTTCGACAACGGCATGGATGTCGACACCGGGGGGCGGCGACGACGGCGCCCGTGAGCTGGTCGGTTGTTCCGGCTCGGCTTCGGCAGCGGCGCCATTTCCCGCGGCGACGGTTTCCAGCTCACGCGCCGGCTCAGGCTCGGGTTCGGGTTCAGGCTCAGGTGCGAATGCCGGGATCTCGGCGCCTTCGATCGCCGCTTCGACGACGGCTTCCACGGCGGGGTTGTCGACCGCGACCGGTTCGGGCACGTCAAACGGTGAGGGCATCTCGCCGCCACCGGCTTCGGGCGAGTGGAAGGGTGACGGCATTTCGTCAACACCGGCCTCAACCGGCGGGATCGCCGCGCCTTCCACTGCCGCCTCGACCAGCTCCTCGGCGATTTGCGCCTGCTCCGCCTCCTCGGTGCCGTCGCGATTGCGCCAACGCCCGCCACGCCGCCCACGCCGGCGCCGGCGGCGCTCTTCGTTGTCGCGCCCCCGTTCGCCGTTTGCCTCACCATTTTCCGCTACAGTTTCGGCAACTTCAGGAAGCCTTTCTTCGGGCATATCCTCATTGGCTTCGGCGGCGGGCTTGTCGGCGCGACGCGGCTCGCGGCCCTCCTCGCCGCGACGGCCGCGGCGCCGACGGCGGCGGCGCGAACCGCGCTCTTCCTCGCCGCGTTCCCGGGTATGCTCGTCATCGGCTTCCGCCGCCTGCTCAGATGCGGATTCGGCGATTTCCTCTTCGTCCTCGTCGTCGTCCTCGATCTCGACCGGGCGCGGCGGCGGCGCGAGCCGCGGCGGCGTCTCACCAGGAGCGTAGGCGCGCAGCCGTTCGAGCCGGAAGTTCGGCGGGATCAGCCCATCATCGCGGCCGATAACGACCTTGAGGCCGTAGCGCGCCTCGATCTGGTTTAGCGAATCGCGCTTCTGGTTGAGGATGTAGAGCGCGACGCCGGTCGGCACGTAGACACAGATTTCGGCGGAACGGCCGCGCGCGCCTTCCTCCTCGATCGAGCGCAACACATAAAGCGCCGTCGATTCGGTCGAGCGGATGAACCCGCTGCCGCCGCAATGCGGGCAGGGCTGGGTCGAAGCCTCGGCCAACGATGGCCGTAGCCGCTGGCGCGACATCTCCATCAGGCCAAACGCGCTGATCCGGCCGACCTGGATGCGCGCGCGATCGTTTTTCAGCGCCTCCTTGAGGCGCCGTTCGACCGCCGCATTGTGGCGGTGCTCCTCCATGTCGATAAAATCGATGACGATGAGCCCGGCGAGGTCGCGCAAGCGTAGCTGGCGCGCGATCTCGTCCGAGGCTTCGAGGTTCGTGCGCAGCGCGGTCTCTTCGATATTGCGCTCGCGCGTCGCACGACCGGAATTGACGTCGATCGAAACCAGCGCCTCGGTCTGGTTGATCACGATATAGCCGCCGGAGCGCAACTGCGCGATCGGCGAGTGCACCGCGTCGATCTGGCTTTCGACCTGGAAGCGATGAAAGAGGCCGACGAGCGGGTCGCGATAGGCCTGAACCCGCTTGGCATGGCTCGGCGTCAGCATCTTCATAAATGCTTTCGCGGTCTTGTACCCCTCCTCGCCCTCGACGATGACCTCGTCGATGTCGCGGGCATAAAGATCGCGGATCGAGCGCTTGATCAGGTTGCCTTCTTCGTAGATCAGCGCCGGCGCGGTCGATTTCAGGGTCAACTCGCGGATTTCGCTCCACAACCGCATCAGATATTCGTAGTCGCGCTTGATCTCGGCCTTCGAGCGCTCCGACCCGGCGGTGCGGACGATGACCCCCATGCCCTCGGGGATTTCGAGGTCCTCAAGGATCTCCTTGAGCCGCCGGCGATCGCTGAGGCTGGAAATCTTGCGCGACACGCCGCCGCCGCGCGCGGTGTTCGGCATCAGCACGCAATAGCGCCCGGCCAAGGACAGATAGGTGGTCAGCGCCGCACCCTTGTTGCCGCGCTCCTCCTTGGCGACCTGCACCAGCATGATCTGGCGCCGCTTGACGACCTCCTGGATCTTATAATGGGGGCGCATGGAGTAGGAACGGCGGCGTTCGGCGCCCGCCTCCTCGGCTTCTTCGTCGTCGTCGAGGGTCTCGACCTCCTCGGCCGCCGTCGGCGATGTCGATTCAAAAAATGGCTCGGTCGAGACAACCGCTTCGATCGGCGCGGCCATCTCGACCTCGCTCACCTCGCCGCTGGTTTCCTCCGCGGCAGCCTCGACGGGCTCCGCGATGGCCGGTGCCGGCCACTCCTCGTAGGTGGCGATCGATTCGGCTTCGGGTTCCGGTTCAGGCTCCGCCTCGGCCGCAACCTGAACGTCCCGTTCCTCGGGCTCGGGTTCGGTTTCAGCGATAAATTGCGGCGCTTCCGGCAACGCGTCGGCGAGCGCCACCGGCAATTCGTCGATCGGCTCGGACACCGCTTCGCTTTCCGACATGCGAAAGGCGATCTCGCTCGGTGGCGCGTCGTACTCGCTCGATTCGCGATCGCTCGAACCGCGGCCAGCCCATTCCCGATCGCCGGCCTCTCGTTCAGCGAAATCGCGATCACCCGTATCGCGATCGTTCGAATCGCGATCGCTGACCGGAATCCGATAGTAGTCGGGATGGATCTCGCTAAACGCCAGGAAACCGTGGCGATTGCCACCGTAATCGACAAACGCCGCCTGGAGTGACGGCTCTACCCGGGTAACCTTGGCGAGGTAGATATTGCCTTTAACCTGTTTTTTGGTCGACGACTCGAAATCGAATTCTTCAAGCCGATTGCCGCTGAGGACCACCACCCGAGTCTCTTCGGGATGGGCGGCGTCGATGAGCATACGTTTTCCCATTCGGGCAAACTCCGGGACGCGCTTCAGCGCCCGCCGCGAAGGCAGGCGGTGGCGCGGTCCATTGTGCAGGGAGGCCGTGGGAGCCTGTCGGGGCGTCGCGGAAATTTGTCATCGGCGTCGCGGTCGAAATCGCACCCGGCCTCGAGGTTAGCAAAATTGCTTCGCCCGGTGCTGCGGCAAGCCATATGCAGACGGTGCGGGCGAGCGTCCCAACGCCGCCGGGCGCCGCCCGATCGGCGAAATTCGCGCTATGCAATGTACGCGTCATACCCCCGCTTCACAATGTTTTCGTCCGGTTTGCGACTGGCGATGGTCGATAAACTGGGAATTTTAGTACTGGCGTTTATCGATCCTCGCTGTTGCGTCGCCAAATCGGCCTTGGAAAGGTCCTATTGTTGGCGCATAAGGGCGACCGTTGGCCGCCGGCAGGGCGGGCCGGGCAGGATTCGGTCCTCGCCGGCGCCAATGGAGTGCGCGTCGCTTGCGTACCTTAAGCAGCCTGGTTCGCTTTCTTTTTGTCTGCGCGGTACTGCTGGCGATGATCGGCGGCGGTTTCGCGGGGCTGACCATTTGGTATTTCGGCCGTGACCTGCCGGATTACCAGCAGCTCGCCAATTACCAGCCGCCGATCACGACGCGGGTGCTCGCCGGTGACGGCAGGCTGCTCGCCGAATACGCCACCGAGCGGCGCGTCTTTGTACCGATCAGCGTGATCCCCAAGCGGGTGATCGCCGCCTTTCTCGCCGCCGAGGACAAGAATTTCTACACCCATCACGGAGTGGACCCAGTCTCGATGGTGCGCGCGGCCGTCACCGATATCGGCCGGTGGCGCAGCAGCCGGCGACCGATCGGCGCCTCGACGATCACCCAGCAGGTCGCCAAGAACATGCTGCTGTCGAGCGAGCTGTCGATCTCGCGCAAGATCAAGGAAGTGCTGCTGGCGACGCGGATCGACGACGCACTGCCCAAGGACCGCATCCTCGAACTCTATCTGAACGAAATTTATCTCGGCGCCGGCGCCTATGGCGTCGCGTCGGCGGCGCTGACGTATTTCGATAAATCGCTTGACGAGTTGACGCTTGGCGAAGCGGCATTTCTTGCCGGATTGCCCAAGGCGCCGAACAACTACAGCCCGGTCCGCTTCCCGCAAGCGGCGCGCTTCCGCCGTGACATCGTGCTCGACCAGATGGCCGAGGCGGGTCTCGCCACGCCTGCGGAAATTGCTGCTGCCAAGGCCGATCCCGTTGTCGTCCGCCATCGCGAGGACGCCGAAATGGCCAATGCCCCCTATTTCGCCGAGGAGGTGCGGCGTGAGCTGATCGCCCGCTTTGGCGAGAAGATGGTCTATGAGGGTGGACTGACCGTCCGCACCAGCCTCGACGGACGGCTGCAGAGCGAAGCCGACAAGGCGTTGCGCGACGGCCTGATCGCCTATGACCGCGCGCATGGCGGCTGGCGCGGCGTAGTCGACCACATCGAGCCCGGGGGTGATTGGACCGCGGCGCTTGCCAGGCAGGCGCTGCCGCCCGGCGCCGACGCGATGAGCTGGCGGCTGGCGATGGTGCAGCACACCGACGGCGACGGCGCCGCGATCGGTTTCAAGGACGGCTCTACCGGCCGCATCCCGTTTGCCCAGATGCGCTGGGCCCAGCCGCTGCGCGAAGACGGCACTCTTGGCGCTTTTCCGCGCGGCGCCGCCGATGTCGTCAAGTCCGGCGATGTCGTGCTCGTCGAACCGCTGCCGGCGGCGCCCGAACCAGCGAAGAAACCCACGCCGGTCGCCAAAGTCGCGCCGGTCCCGGCAAAACCGGTCGCGCTCTACAACCTCTGTCAGATCCCCGATGTCTCCGGCGCGGTCGTCTCGCTCGACCCGCATACCGGCCGCGTCCTCGCGATGAGCGGCGGGTTCAGCTTTGAGATCAGCCAGTTCAATCGGGTCACCCAGGCGAAACGCCAGCCAGGTTCGGCGATCAAGCCTTTTGTCTGGCTGACCGCGATGGAGCACGGCTTCACACCCTCAACGCTGGTGACGGACGGACCGCTCTCGCTCGACCAGGGTCCTGGCCTGCCGCCATGGACGCCGGCCAATTACGAATCGGAGAGCTATCGCGGGCCGACCCCGCTGGCGGTCGCCCTCGCCCATTCGCTCAACACCGTCAGCGCGCGGCTTGGCTCGATCCTTGGCATGGAAGCGATCGGCGAAAACATCGAGAGCTTTGGCATCATGGACCACATGCCGCGCGAATATTCGATGACGCTGGGCGCCGGCGAAACCACACCGCTGCGCCTCACCGCGGCCTATGCGATGCTCGTCGATGGCGGCAAGCGGCTGGTGCCGACCTTGATCGACAGCGTGCAGGACCGCAACGGCTTGACGATCTTCCGCGCCGACCAGCGGCCCTGCGCCGGCTGCACGAATGTCGAATGGGACAAGCAGTCGCCGCCGATCATCCCCGACACCCGGCAGCAGATCGCGGACCCGGGCTCGGCCT